>Ga0075269_10000188_pt1 | contig 10416 bp, 7 predicted proteins | sample SF_Rice_5C_0N_10_FD_69773 | JGI IMG/M metagenome (GOLD analysis project Ga0075269, IMG submission 69773) | Rice paddy soil microbial communities from Twitchell Island, California, USA - SF_Rice_5C_0N_105 | ecosystem: Environmental > Terrestrial > Soil > Paddy field/soil | place: USA: Twitchell... | reverse complement strand
ATGCTGTCCTTATAGTGAGTGAATATATTATTTTGTTTAACAATATATTTTAATAAATCATTCACTATTTTGCAGTATAACCTGTCTTATTTACGTAACTGCAATATAGCAAGCTCTGGCAGGGTTCATGTATTCGAGTTGAGATTTTTGTTACTAAGGTTGACCATAAGATAAGGTTCTTTCACGTTTTTATTTGCTTAATATGATCCTATAACTCTTTTCATAAAACCTTTTTTTTAGTAAAAAACCTTAGTAACACTCGTACTCCCAAACAAAATAAACTCTGCCTAGCGGCAGGCAGGCTTATTACATTATCCTATGTATTAACACAAGTTTTTCATGTTAATGTACCGAATATAAACAGGTGGCCTGTTTAAGATGGATGTTAGAATCTAAGCAGATAATAATTATTTATCTAACTTATATTTTCTTTTCCATTTATTTTGGACAGAACTGATTGTGTCTTTAAATCAATTAGTAAATGTAAATATCATATTTAACTAAATTTAACCCACATACTTACTTGTTCAGATGAAATCTAAAGAGTAATTTTCTTATGTATAAAATACAGACCAAGAAAAATAAAACCACTCTTATATAATAAGGAATCATAAAGATGCAATTAAAATCTGTTTTTACATTTTTTATTCTTTGCCTTGTATTCATTTCAATAGATTCTTTCGGGAAGGGAAGCGAATCATATAATAAATCAAGAAAGGATCTTCAAGTCTCATTTAATAAAGATGCAAAGATTGAAGTCGGCAGCGAGTATGTTGGATTAGAGATCCACCATAGCTGCATACTTCCGCAGAGGATCAGCTTTTACTATCCGGTCGCGAACAGTATAGATTTGAGTACTGATTACTGGTACAGAGATACGGCATTTATTATGGCTGCGGGACTTAAGATCGGAAATGGCAGGAAGCAGTGGCTCGGGCTTAAGTCATATAAGTTTGACCTCACTCCGTATTCCGTATCCTTTCAAAATCAGGATAAGCAGAAGTCTATTTCGGTAAGTTATGAGTTCTGCAAGGACAAGCCAGCAATGGTTGTATCCTACGTTATTAAAAATACCGGAAGTAAGAAAGAAGAATTTGAATTCTATACTCATTTAGAGACTTCTTTAAAAACCTGCCATACTTATACTCTAAAAGATAAAGCTTCGACTGAATATGATAAGACTGGGAACGCTATTTATGCTAACTTCGATGATGAAGAGACTCAATATGCGGATGTCTTTGCTGCTAATGCAGGTGAGACTCCTGTAAGCTTTAATACGGTTGGTGATTTGAATTCTTCTAGAAAGCCTGATAATGATTGGTGGTATATGCATGGCGGTAATCTGCCTGAGAAGACTTTATCGAAAGATAATCCCGGAATTCCTGCGGCAGTGTATTTATATAAAAAGGAATTGGCACCGGGGCAGGAAATGAGAGTAGTCCAAATCATCGGATCATGTAAACAGAATGAAGCAAAAGAGACGGTAAATTACCTTCTTGCAAATTATAAGAAGGAAGTGGAAAAGTATGAAGAATATGTACTGGATAACGCCTATAATGACGGCAAATGGAATACGGGGGACAAGTGGATTGACCATTCGGTTCACTGGGCAAAAGCAGTGCTGGCTGTGAATAAACATTACATAGATGGAGACGTTATGCCGATGCCCTGCCCGGCAGAATATAACTTTTATTTCACGCATGATGTCCTGCTTACTGACCTTGCCGCAGTAAACTTTGACCTGCCGAGAGTAAAGCACGACCTTACATTTGTAGTTAAGCACGCAAACAGTGATAAGATAATACCGCATGCATATTACTGGAAGGATTCTGCTTATGTAACTGAGTTTGCAAGCTCTGATAACTGGAACAACTTCTGGTTTGTAATAACATCGGCAAGTTATTTAAGACATTCGGGTGATAAGAAATTTTTAGAATACATATATCCATATCTTACCGAAAGCATAAACAATGCAATGAAGACAAAGAAGGGGGATATCATGTACTCCTACCGTCCCGATTGGTGGGATATAGGCAATAACTTCGGCCCGAGAGTTTATATGACAATTTTATTTTCAAAGGCATTAAGGGATTTCAATTATATCTCGTCCGTACTTGGTAAAGATCAAGATAAATTAATTGAAAGGGACGAGCTAGCTAACAGAATGGAGAAGCAGGTAACTGATAAATTCTGGGATGCTAAGAAGAATTATTTGATGAATTATCTAAGCGACGGCTCGGAAGACCCGCATTATTATATAGGCTCTTTGCTGGCTGCTGATTATGGTATACTTGATGAGAAACATACGCAGGAAATAATTAAGACGACAACGGACGTTCTTCTGGATAAGCAGCTCGGTGTATATACTGCTTATCCGATGGACTTCTTAAAATATGAAAAGATACTCGGATTCGGTGATGAAGTAGGCCCTAAATATAATTACTTCAACGGAGGGATATGGTCGCAGGATAATGCATGGTATGCAATTGCACTGATGCACAACGGCCAGAAAGAGAGCGCACTGAATTTTGTAAGGACAACCATGTCACTTGACGGAATAATGCATGGGCCTAACGGGCAGCCGGCGTATTATGAAGTGAGGATTCCGGATAAAGATAATCCTAAATTATACGGTTCAGTAGATAAGCCTCAATTTATGTGGGCGGCGGGCTGGTACCTTTATACAATTTATCATCTTTACGGGATAGATGAGAATGATTGGAACATCAACTTTGAGCCTTTCCTTTCTGCCGGTCAGAAGGAATTTACATTTACATTGAATGCAAACGGTCAGCATCTGCTAGTTAATGTTTCAGGGAAGGGCAAATATATTAAGTCTATAAAGTTCGGGGATAAATATTCAGCTTTTTCGGTTATACCGGAAGATCTTTCAGGGGCGAAAGATGTTAATATTATATTAGGTAAACCGGAGACTCCATACCTTGCGAGCGCTAATTCATCACTAGTTTCTGCATTTTACGATAAAGCTGGAAAGAAGTTGAGCATAGAATTAGATTCATTTAGGGGGCATCAGACAAATTCAGTTGTTATTACTACTATCCGTCCAAAGGATATATTAGTTGATGGGGAAAAATTGTCAGGCGTTATGATAAGTAAAAAATCTGGCGGAGTTTATCAGATTGATATTAGGAATAAGCAGAAGTCTGATAAAGAAAAAATTGAGGTTATTTTTTAATAAGGCAGCGGGATATTGGAATAAAGGAGTTTAGGAGCCTACTCTATTTCTACTTTAATCCATGACTCCAATAGTAGTTTTTTGCTTTGGTCAGATTATAATTTAATTGAAGTAATAAGTCAAATAATTAGAACATTGAATACTTCGGTGCTGTACAAAATAACGGGGAAAAGTATATCATTAGCCAATAGATTAAAGAGGCTGTGTTAAAATTAATATTGAAATAATAAATATATATTGTTGGACATACCATATTTTAAACCCAGCCCTCGCCCCTCCTATAGTTGCGCCAAATGGCAATTTGCAACTTAGAACTAATAAACAATTGACATTTGGCGCAAATTAGGATAGTGACAAATGGTATGAACATGCCATTTGATATTATCAGAGAGGGGACAATGTACTTTTTATAGAGTATAAGTTATTCCATTTTATTGGTAAAATAAATTTGGTGAGAAAATAATTAGAAGCCAATATCAAATACACGGAGATAAAGCGGTAGTGTGAATATTAGATGGTGCTCCGTTTCTATGAATATATCGTTCCGCTGGAGCGAACACAATTCGAAACAAGAACTCTGTATTAAATAACAGTAAGCTGATGCCAATGCGATTTTATTGGGAGGCTCTATAAGATGAAAGGATAACCTTCATGTTTTGTTAACCACAGATTGCATCTGCGGCTATTCACATTGAACCGCTCCGCGGTTCTCTCAATTTTGTTTTGATTTTATTCCCATGGATTCTATCCATGGCTATTTATATTGAACTACTTCGTAGTTCCGGGTGGGGCATTGTTATAGAGCTTGAAATGCTGCTTGGTATTTTAGTTTAAGTACCACGAAGTGGTACAATGTAGATAGCCATATGTGAAACATATGGAATATGAAAACGTGAATAGCACGAACGGAACCCGGGAGAGCCCATCTCGATTTTATCGGGAGGTTCAATAATAAAAATGAATATTTATTTATTGAATTTGAATTATCGCACAGTCTCTTTTATCCAATGGTTACAATACATGATGGGCTTATTATTCTTCAACTGTTTTAACGGCTTCTTGTTATAAATTAATTAGAAAGTATATCATTATAAAATGAGCCTTGCTGAAAAAGTTGAAGAATTTATTTAGAACTATGAAGCAATTATAAACCGATGAATAGGTTATAATGCTGTATGCAATGTTAATCTATGCCAATGGATAAATGCATTGATTAATAATACGATAGGAAAGGGATATTTACCGTTTAGATTCAAAGCTTGACAGGGGAAAATCTATTCAATACAAATTGTTTTATAGGCTTTTATTTTTTTCAAATTTATTTTAGGCGGAACTCGAATGCATAATGGGGCCAATGGATATATTAATATTATATAAGAATATAGTTTATGGAATTTATAATTGACAATTATAATTGAATAAATAGATTGGGATAAAATCATAGTTTATTAATTTGGTAATAGTGGAAAATGGAATTATTTAAGGATTAAGTCTTAAAAAATAATTATATTATAATAAAAGTTTTTAACAGATATAAGAATGAAAATAGAATATTTTATTATCACAGGTGTAGTAATTCTGGCCATTGGGCATTTACTTTCTGAATTTTTACATGGAGTATTAATTAAATCCGGAAAGAATAGGTCTGAAATAGAAGCTGATCATTGGATAGGTGGGATTATTTATTATAATCGTGATGACCCAAGGCTGCTCGTCCCCAAAAAAATAGAATGGCTGGGATTGACATTAAACTTTGGGAATCCAAAGTCTATTATTATTATAGCAGGGTTATTACTGGTAATAATTCTGAAAGCAGTAATTAAGAAATAAGAATTATTAATTTCCGATTAAGCTGCCGCTTTATTTTCTTGATGCATAATACATGAGTGCCTAAGCTATGACAATGCCTATGTAATATATTCTGAAATAAAATAAATTATGTTGGCAGTAATTATTAATAAGTACAAAATCAGGGGTTAATATTTAGGAATCATGGCAGGCGTTATCAAGTTATAAAGAATTAATTTAACAGAGAATCCGCTTATGAATTAAGTATTATGTAAAAATCAAAATATGGCAGGGGAAATGAAAGTATTATTTATAATATTGCTTACTTTAATTTTTTCGGGGTGTGCGACAGTATTTAAGGGGTATATGCCAGAGGTAGAAATAAAGCATAGCCTTAATGATAGTGTAAGTGTCTTTATCCGGGATGGTATAAAAATTCCGGCACCATATAGATTCAGCTATTCAGAAAAGGAGGTCAGAAATGATGAGGGTTATATAGTTCTCTCTATGTTTAAGCAAATAGATTCAACCACACAGGTTATTAATTTGAGATCGAATAGGGATCAACTTTTAGTAATCAAGGGGAAAAATTCAGAAGAGAAATATATCGCATATAAGAAAATCGGAGCTGGGTGGTTAGTGCTTGATGTTGTATTGGGCGGATTCCCGGCTATTATTGATGCAATTACAGAGAATTGGAATTATTTTGATGACATACAATATATGGGGGAATAGAAATTGGATTTTGAATAATAAATAGTGTGTTCTTTATGAATTTGAGAATTGTTAAAAATTAATAATAGTACTGAAATTAAATAAAAAATTGATTAAGTTATAATTGAAGTTACGCAAAACTGTCATTCTGAGCTGAGCGAAGAATCTCAAGGTTACAATTTTGAGTAATTATGAGATATTTAACTTCGTACAATATGACAAAAACTATGATTTGCGTAAATTCAGTTATTATAATATAAGTTCTTAAAAAGCAATGGATTTAAGGTGGGGATAATAAAGATGGGTTAGCCTGCGGGGGCAATTCAAATTTAGGTTCATTTACAATAAATAACCGGATGGATTTATAGTAATTATGAAAATTATATTCGATCAAGATCCGTCTGTAAAAATCAATGATTATATCTTGAATTGAAGCAGTAACTAGAAATTAAAAACAACAATTAAAGATACAGGGAGGCCATATCATGCAAAATGCAAATAAAGTAATTACAGCCAATACAGTAATGCTATTATTAATATTAATAGCGGGGGTGATCATTGTAATATACGGCCATATTTATAAAAATACATTTATTACGGGCGTCGGATTTTTTGTTGCAATCATTTCTGGTTTAGCTTTGATTGTATTCCAGGTTATGTTTAGGCAAAAAAGTAAAAGGGGTATTTTCTATTATAGGGAATTCGGGAATACCAAGAGAAAAGGTAAATTAAAATAATTGCAGTATGAAGTGGAGGGGTGACTATTAAAGAGTAGTTTAATTTAATATGTCATCTTTGAAGAGGAAGGAATCTTATTACTGGGGCGGTCACTTCGATATAGCCGGCTTTTCGCTGCGTGGGAACTGGGGGGAAAAGCGGACATACTCAGTGACCGGTGAGAGATAATCTGGGGGTGCAATAGGTGAGGCAGGCACTATGTTACGTGTATATAAAAATAAGGGTTGGTACTAATGAAGTTATTGTTAACCACGGACTTCGTCCGTGACTATTTACATTGAATCACTTCGTGATTCTTTGAATAGGTATGGTAAGCTTTATATGTTCCGATAAAATGGGATATTCAGAGGCAGGTGGGGGGATCAGCTTGCTTTTACTATTTCCTGGTCTTTGTATTGGAGCTGGTAGAGTTTGTAGTATAAGCCGCGTTTTGCAAGAAGCTCTTGATGATTACCGATTTCACGTACTTCGCCTTTGTGCATGACGATAATATTATCAGCGTTTTGAATTGTCGATAGGCGGTGTGCGATTACAATTGCGGTTCTTCCAATAAGAAGTTTTTCAATTGCTTTTTGAATTAATATTTCGGTTTCAGTATCTACACTGGAAGTTGCTTCATCGAGTATTAGGATTTTAGGGTCGAATGCAAGGGCACGGGCAAATGATATGAGCTGTTTTTGTCCGACGCTTAAAGTAGCACCGCGTTCTTTAACAACTTCATCATACTTATTAGGCAATTGTTCAATGAATCTATCTGCGCCGACTATCTTGGAAGCTGCAATAATTTTCTCTAGAGGAATTTCTTCATTATTCATGCTGATATTTGAGCGAATAGTGCCTGAGAATAAAAAAACATCCTGGAGAACAATTGAGATATATTTTCTCAGATCCTTTTTATCCATTGTGCTAATATTGATATCGTCAAGAAGAATAGAGCCTTTATTTATATCATAGAAGCGGGATAGAATGCTGATAAGGCTTGTCTTTCCGGCGCCGGTATGGCCGACGATTGCGACTGTTTCTCCAGGATTTATTTTGAACGATACATCCTTGAGAACGTATTCTTCTTCATTGTATGCGAACCACACATTTTTGAATTCAATTCCGCCTTTAACTTCTTCTGCCTTGACAGGGGTTTCGGGATTGTTCACAAAGGTCTTATTATCAAGAAGATTAAATATCCTTTCAGAGGAAGCCATTGCGGTCTGCATGATATTATATTTTTCAGAAAGATCGCGGATTGGCCTAAAGAACATTTCAGTATATTGAAGAAATGCGAAAAGTACTCCGATTGTCAAATAGCCTCTAATAATTTCACCTCCGCCGTACCAGATAATTAATCCGACAGCTACGGAGCTTAATAGTTCAACGCTCGGATAAAACAAAGCATAGTAGAAAATAGATTTTATATTAGCCTGGCGGTAGTCGTTATTAATATTTGCAAATTTATTAAGCTCTTCTTTCTCTTTATGGAATATCTGGACTACATTCATTCCGGTTACGTGTTCCTGCATGTAGGAATTAAGTCTTGCAAGGTGAAGCCTGACATCCCTGTAGCTTTCCCTTACTTTTTTCCTAAATAGAAATGTTCCGTATATAAGCACAGGTAAAACAGATAAAGTAACAAGAGAGAGCTTTATATCCATAGCGAACATGAAAACGAGTATCCATAAGATGATGAAAACATCGCTGAATACCATTACAATGCCGGATGAAAAAAGTTCGTTTAATGATTCCACATCATTAGTAACGCGTGTTACAATCCTTCCTATGGGTGTCTTATCAAAGAATTTAAGTGCGAGCTTTTGAGTATGAGAAAATATCTGGACCCGCAAATCGTATATAGTTTTTTGCCCGATATACTGTGTATAATAAGTAAGGAAATATTGAATTACTGCTTGAAGTAAAAGTGTACCGAATAAAATTATTCCGATAATAAGGAGTCCATGATAATCTGAGTGTGCAATATATTTATCAATTGCAACCTTTGTAAGATAAGGGCGCAGAGGGCCAAGTCCCGCAACAATTACATTTAATATAATTGCAACAATAACATACTTCCTATAAGGTTTTATATACTGCAGAAGCCGTTTCATCAGCTTAGAGTCGTATGCTTTGCCTAGTACTTCATCTTCGCTTTTATAGTCGTTAGCCATATGTAATTTCCATGTCCAATTCTAGAATCTTAAACTTAAACTCACTCAGCTCATAGTTTAAGTATAGTTAAAAAGTATTTTAGATAACTTTGTTATAATTTTTCCCGTCGAAGAAAGCTTTGATATTTTCGATGGTAGTATCCATTATTCTTTCCACCGCTTCAACGGAATCGAAAGCCATGTGCGGTGTAATTATTACTTTTTCATTTCTTAGTAAAATATTTCTTTTTAATATTGCTTCAAGATGCTCGACTGCTACGTTTTTAGTAAGCATCTGGTTTTCTTCTTTCAATAATTCTTCGCCCTCAAAGACATCCAGACCGGCGCCGCCGAAGATTCCATTCTCAATAGCATAATAAAGTGCTTTAGGCTCGATGATCCCGTTGCGTGCAGTGTTAATGAATAAAGTCCCCTTCTTCACTTTGGAAATATTTTCCATATTGATCAAATGATGTGTATGCTGATTATATGGGCAGTGAAGTGTAAGGATATCTGAATTTTCAAGCAGTTCATCCAGCGATACATAATTAAAGTCAAGCAGCTCAGTAAGTATGTGGTTTCGTTTAACATCGAAGACCAATACTTTCATGCCGAAGCCCTTAGCGATCTTAATGACATGGACTCCAATACTACCAGCTCCGACAACTCCCAGAGTTTTTCCTTTGAGATCAAATCCCTGTAGCCCATCGAGGGCAAAGTTGTTGCTTATAGTTCTTATATAGGCCCGGTGAAGATTTCTTGATAGAGCAAGGATCAAAGCGAAAGTATGTTCTGCAACTGTGTTTTCACCATAGAACGGAACATTTGCTACTGAAATATTATTGGACTTTGCGGTCTGAATATCTATATGATTAAAGCCTGTGCTTCTAGTTGCTATCAGCTTTAACTTTTTAGCTTTAGATAAAACTTCCGAAGTTAAATTAGAGTAAATAAAAGGGGATACAACATCAGCGTCCTTAGTTAGATCCTGATTAGCGGAATCAAGGATATCATGATAAAAGCGGAGCTCAAAGCATTTTTCAAATTTGCTTTTAAGGTATTTTTTCTCCTTAGGCGTAGTCTCAAAAAATGCTATTATCTTGTTATCCATATTCCTCTCAATTAAGTTCTTCTAATTCTTTTTCTAGGAGCTGCTTGTAGTGGAGGTCGGCATATATTCCGCCGAGAGAAACAAGCTCATCATGAGTTCCTTCCTCGGCAATCTTACCTTCAGAAAGGACAATGATCTTATCGGCATCTTTAACAGTTGATATTCTGTGGCTGATAATAATACTGGTTCTGTTTTCCATGAATTTTTTCAGGCTCTTTAAGATTTCTTCTTCTGTGTTAGTATCGACTGCTGAAAAAGAATCATCAAGAATTAAGATCTTCGGATCAATAGCAAGGGCGCGGGCAAGGCAAGCACGCTGCTTCTGACCGCCGGACATTGTAATTCCTCTCTCTCCGATAACCGTTTCAAATCCATCCGGAAATGTCAGGACATCTTTCTCGAATGCAGCTATCTTCGAAACTTTGACAACTTTGTCTTTATTAATTTCTCTCAATCCGTAGGAGATGTTGTTATAAATATTATCCGAAAATAAGAATGATTCCTGCTGCACCTGACCAACGTTAGTGCGGAGGGCTTTAAGAGAGAGAGATTTTACATTTTTACCGTCGATAAGGACTTCACCGTCAGTGCAGTCGTACAGCCTTGATATTAAATTTATCAAAGTTGTTTTGCCTTCGCCGGTATAACCCATAATAGCAATAGTAGAGCCTTCGGGGATTTTGAGATTTATATTCTTCAGTACATAAGGATGATTCTCGCTGTACCTAAAAGAA
>Ga0075269_10000187_pt1 | contig 10432 bp, 10 predicted proteins | sample SF_Rice_5C_0N_10_FD_69773 | JGI IMG/M metagenome (GOLD analysis project Ga0075269, IMG submission 69773) | Rice paddy soil microbial communities from Twitchell Island, California, USA - SF_Rice_5C_0N_105 | ecosystem: Environmental > Terrestrial > Soil > Paddy field/soil | place: USA: Twitchell... | reverse complement strand
ACGGAATATAATATTAGAACTACGATAAAAAAATTAAAGGTTTTATTTGTTTTAATATATTCAAAAAAAATATTAGTAAATCTTAATAAAATTAAAAATAGGAATAATGCTTCTGCCATGGTAAAAATATATATATTATTTTTCAAACTTATAACACCTAATACTGCGAAGAAGGATATAACATATAAATAATACTTCTTTATTTTTCGATATTCGAACAAAGATACGAAGCATAAAAACATTAGCGGAAGGCTAAAGAAATTTGAATCTGAATGGAATAATATTCTTAAATATAAAGTTAAAGGATCTATCAGTGCTAAAAAATAAAAAAAATAAAAATACTTTTTCCCTTTGTGCCTAAATGGAATAGTTGACCAAATTAGAATAGATAAGTAAATAATTACTTTTAGATAATTCATAATTGGAAATAAGATTCTAAGCAAAAATAATTTATTAAGCTAAGTTGACTGCTTACGTAATAAGTTTTTATTACCATTTACATTTAATTCATGAGTTCTATTCATAAAAATCTTTCCATCTCTCATATACTGCCGGTATAACAAGCCCTTTAAATTAGCTAAGGAATAGTGGTCAATTAACAGACAAGCGCTATATAATTATAGTTTTGGCATTCAAATAAAGATTAAATTGCCTAAATAAAAATATTCTTTTCGGATCTTTATGAAAGCTATAATCGACCATGTGAATATTTGATTAAATATTATAAAATTCTTAAAATCTATCATAACTTAAATTTCAGAGAAGGATATCTAAAATATTTAGTCCTAATACCTTAGCAAACCTAATAGATACAGTTAATAATTTTAATAATTATTAAAAATATCTAAAAGCGGAACTTCTTTCAAAAAAAATGGTATAAATGGTCAAGAATTAAAGGATTTCCCTTATTAAAGTTAAAAGAAAGGTATTTTTAAGGATTGAGTTTTCGCTTTTCGCTGAGATGCATACTGATGACCTCTAAAATTTTATTATTTGAAACCGGCTTTGTTAAGAGATCATCTGCTCCCCCTGAAATTGCCATCTCCTTTTCTTGATCCGAATTCTGAGCAGACAGACAAATTAAAGGTAAATTCCCATATGAATGATCTTTTTTGATTTTCTTAATTAAATTGAATCCGTTGACTTTATTTTTAATAGAAATGTCTAATAAAATTATATCGTATTTTGAGGGAATGTTTTTCCCATCATTGAATTCTAGAGTTGATACGCAGGTAATTCCATACTTTTTACCTAATAAAAATTGCAAATATATCCGGGTATCTAAATCATCCTCAATTATAAGAATATTTTCTTCAACCATAGCAAGGTTATACCTATTTATAAATAAAAAGGGAATCACCGATTGGTTCTCTGTAACCAGTGATTCCCGAATTCCCCTGATCCCTGCCCTAAGCAATTTTAAAAGCATTCAAAAAATAAATATTCTTTTAATCAAAAAAATCAGTACAAGTACGTATATGGGGTATTTTGGATTTGGCGACTGTTTAAGTAAGGATTTGTTGGAATTTGAGCAATCTTATAGGTTCTAAGCATTTATTTTATAGTATTGCCAGTTAAATTATGTTTTTGCATAAAAAAAATTAAGTATTTTCAATTTATTGAGCTAAAGGTTTGCCCTCCTCAATAGAACATCAGCTTTCAACTGAAATTACTGCTTGCCGAGCTATGGAAGAAGTATGGTAGTATATCGGTAGTTGGCTTATCTTAATGCTATTAATTATTATATTTGGGATGTTAAGACAGATTAGATTTATGTTTCAAGAATTTCAACAATTAGGTAGGATATTAATTTTTGCAGGGACACTAATAGTCCTTTTAGGGGTAATCTTTTTATTCGGAGATAAAATACCATTAATTGGCAAATTACCGGGAGATATTTATATAAAGAAAAAAGATTTTACCTTCTACTTCCCCTTAGCTACATCGATAGTTTTAAGCATTCTAGTAAGCTTAATACTATATCTTCATAGAAAATAAACTTCTAAGATTTTTTCAGTAGCTTATTTATTTCGCTGATATAAGTTTCTTTAGGTGTAAGGCCTACATGCTGGGTAAATATGTTACCATGCTGATCAATTATAAAAGAAGTCGGTATAGCATCAATATTTCCGTAATTCTGTACAACTTCAGGTGAAGCATAAAGAACCTTGTAATTTATTTTATTCTGTTTTACAAAAGGAGCTACATTTGATTTTGTATCCATATCAACTGAGATCCCGATTACCGCAATCTTGTTTTTATATTTCTTTTGAAGTTCAATTAGATCAGGAATGCTTTTGCGGCATGGCGGACACCAGGTTGCCCAAAAATCTACAATAACTACTTTTCCTTTAAAGTCAGAAAGACTTACCTTCTTACCATTTATATCTTCCAATGTAAAAGCAGGAGCTTTTTGATTATTTTTTTCGACACTTTCTGAAGCTGTATTTACAGGAGCAGTTGATGTCTGCGAAACACTTAAATAATTTTCACTGTTTTTCGTATCGGATATATTCTTATTGCAGCCGAATAGAGTAAAAGATGCTGCCAATATCATTATTGTCATTAATTGCTTTACCATGTTTCATTCCTAATTAAATTATTTATTATGACCTGTGTCCATCTGTAGCCTTGGATCTATTGCAGTATCCGGCTTAGGCTGTGCAGCTGAATTGTAAGTCGGCGGATAAGGCCCTTGACTAGGTACAGATCTAGTGTTATTAATTATAAAGAAAATCACCAGGACTAAAATAATTACCAAAGTCCAAAAAGTATTTTTATACCTTGGATCTATAAGAGGTTTCCTTTCAACCTGCTTTTTACCAATCTGTCTTTCTTTTGGTTTTGACCTTTTCTGCGCCATAAAAATTAATTTTCCGATTATATGATGACAAATTATAAAATACGATTCTAAAAATAATAAAAAACTTATTAACAATACCTGTTAAAATAAATCTAATTGATGAGCGGTATTTCGACTAAAATGTTCAGTAGATAAATTTATTCTAGAGAATGCGATATTGTTTTTACGGCAGCTAAGCTTAAAAAGATTCATAATCGTTCCTGCAAATTCACCTTCACCTTTGAAGCGTTTTCCGAATTCATTTTCATTTAATTTGCCCCCGCGAATGTCTCTTATTCTATTTAGAATCTTATTAGCACGGTCAGTGAATTCACGGTTAAGCCAATCGATAAATAAATCTTTCACAGCCAAAGGCAAACGTAATATTGTATAGCCGGCAAATGAAGCACCATGAAGTGAAGCTTCATGCAGTATATTCGGGATCTCTTCGTCATTTAAACCGGGAATTACCGGGGCAATATTTACACCAGCCGGAATTTTATTCTTAGCCAATACTTGAATAGTCATTAGACGTCTCTCTGGAGTTGAAGTTCTAGGCTCCATCTTTCTAACTAATTCTTTATTAAGACTTGTAACGGATAACATTACAGATGTTAAATTTAATTTGGCCAGTTCACTGAGTATACCAATATCTCTGAGTATGAGAGAATTTTTGGTAATTATCGAAACCGGATTCCGGTACTTAAGGCATACTTCCAGAGACTTCCTGGTTAGTTTTAGAATCCTTTCAATGGGCTGATAGCAGTCTGTATTTCCGCTGAACATAATTATTTCAGGCTGGTAATCCTTTTTATTAAAAAAGTCTTCAAGAAGTGCCGGAGAATTTTCCTTAATCATAATTTTTGTTTCGAAATCAGTTCCAGAAGAAAATCCTAGATACTCATGAGTCGGCCTCGCATAACAATAAATACACCCATGTTCACATCCGCGGTATGGATTAAACGATAGGTTGAAATAAAGATCGCTGCTATCGTTTTTCGAGACAACAGATTTTGAGTCATCTTTAAAAAAGACGGTTTTTAGTTGAGGCTCGATACTTTCCAAATTACCGGATTGACCTACTTCAGCCGGAAGATTTTCAATGTGAAACTTTTCAAAGCGACTAGGCGGATTAGTTTGAGCACCACGGCCTTTGTACCGTATTTTTTCCATAAAATTTTCAATATAGAAATTTCTTGAAGATAAGATACAGAAAAGGTGATTAAGGGGATGTGTTAAAAGCCGGTAAAGTTATTAGATTTCAGAAAAGTAACTGGAGATTCGGTAATTTTAATTATAGAATCCACATCAAACCTTTTCTACATCGATTTCTTTCTAAATTTATAAACGATATAAGATCCACTTATAAGAACTGTGAATGAACCCCCAACTATCATTAAAGAATAAATTACTAAAGAAAATAAATCCATTTTATTACCTTCTATAAAACAAGATGATAAATATTTATTATTTAGATTTTTAATAGTTATTTTGTATTAAAACTTAATGTGCAGGGGAAACTTAATACTTGGAATATAAAATACAAAGCCTTTTTAATGGGATGTGAGTTATTTATTTCAGATTTTCTCTAAACGGTAACTAATTATCGACTAGCGGCAAAAAATGTTGTGATATATTTTGATTACTTTTTTAATTTGATTCGTTCAACGACCAATTAAAGTCTTTATAAACAATATCCCATTTTTTAGTAAAGGCAGTTATATCTGAGGATATATTTTTGGGTAGATACCTGGAAATATATAATAACATTTCGCTGCGGTCTTTACCAAAATCATTTTCATGCCACTGGAATATTTTTGATAGATATGCAACTCTTTTCTTTACGTCAAAATAATTTTTAGTAGTATCATTCATGAATAATCTAGCCTGCTCCGTTAGCTCGAGGCTTATTTTAATACTGGTAAATGGTTCATCTCTTAACGGCGGGCACCCTTTAGCTGCAAATACTAATGCAAAATAAATTCTAGGGTCTTTGTAACTTGACCAAATCTTTTCCTTAATTATGTCATTTAGAGAATATTTCTTCTTATTCAGAAGCATAAACTTTTTATCCTGTACGGTTGCTCCAAACAAAGGCCTAAGTATCCCAATCCCTGTATTAAGATCATTTATGTTTTTTAATGGATAATTATCGCAAACCAATTTTAGTACAAAAGCATTATATACATTTATCCAGAAAGCCAGATTATTATTTTCAACCGGCAAATTTTCTATATTACACTTATATAAGTAATCTATGTATTCAGCCAAGCGTGAATCACTGCTTAGTTCTTTATATTTAACACAACCTAGTTTAACATATGTCTTTAAGATAAGGCTATAGATTTCTTGAGGATTATTTACTTGAGCAAATACATGATCCGCTTCGATTATAAGGTTTAAGAAAAATAATATAATAACCAATCTTAAGTTCATTAAATAATCAGCATTTATTAATAAGAATTTATTGCATTTTTCAACGCAAATATATGACTGTTATAGCTCTTCAGCTCTATAAATAAACCGGTAGTTTTTATTTCACTTACAGAACGATAATACTCTACATCATTTAAAAGGTCAACAAGTTTAATTTCGTTTGATGTTGAAGCCAGTTGTATCTTCAGCCTGCATTGTGATGTGCCATCTGAATAATTAATAACGACCAGCCTTATATCATCTCCCAGCTTCCATTGCCATGTCAAAATATTTTCATATGAAGGATTATTATCTGCAGCAGGAAGAGGATCAATCATCATCCATTCACCCTTAATAAAAATCTCTTCCTTAGTTATTGACAAAAGTCTGAAATAAAAATTTTGCGAAGACTCCGATATCTTTTCAATAGGTTCACGCCCAAGTTGAACCGGCGTCTTAATTCTCTTTCCTTCAAATTGCCCGTCGTAATATAACTTCATCCCCTGTATTGTAGTGATTAAAATTGCAGCAGCTAATGATTCCTTTTTACCGAATTTTTCAATTGAACGTAGTTCATCATGGTTTTCCAAAAATCTCATAGACTTCAACTGATAATCTTTTTCAGCCATAAGATGTCCTCTTACTCCTTGAATATCTTTTGAACCAAGCCTGTCTGTAAGGCTTTTATCGTAGGTAAAATCAAATCCAAGCTGTTGAAGCTGCCATTCAAGATTCCAATATACTTCAGCAATAAAAATAAAATCCTTCTCTACCATTTTAACTTTATCTATTGCTGATTTCCAAAATTCCTCTTTTGGCTTCTTAATTTCATTCCGATTTAATACACCAAGCCAGGTATTTTGAAAGACATTATTTAATTGGAGCATAGCCATATCGCACCGGACACCATCGCAGAATTCACTTAGTTTCAACAGCTTCCCAGTCATAAATTCTCGTGCTTCCTCGCCAAAATAATTTACCTGGATAGTATCCATCCATGAAGGGAAAAGCGGATCCCTTCCGTGTGCATAAATATTATTATTATATTTATTCTTAAAGAAAGTATAAGGATCATCTGCAAAGAGTTTCTCATCGGCTTTAAGAAAAACATTGGGATTTGTTCTTATCAGTCTGGTCGAAGCGCCGAAATGGTTTGGGATAAAATCCAGTATTAATTTTATTCCCAGTTTATTTAGTTCTTTCCGAAGTTTTCCAAGTTCCGGAAGACTTCCTAGACTAGGATTAATACTATAATCTTCAATTGAAAATGGAGAACCAGTTACATCCTCCTTTTTCCAATCTTTTAATGCCTTTGAATAATCCGCTGTAAGTTCAGGAGTAAAACAGTATTCATCAATTAATTCTTTGCATATATCCCATACTCCTAATAGCCAAATAATATTTATTCCTTTATTTGCAAGGTCTTCAAAATAGTTAATAGGGATATTTGAAAGTGTAGCCCCTTTCCCGAATTTTTTAATCCAAACGCGCGTATTTATTTCATATAATTTAGGATTAAGCAGCATTCAAACTTCAAAAAAATAAAAAAGGATAAAATTGACGGAGTAAATATTAGTATAAAATAATTATAAATAAAATGATGCTTCTTTATCGATCATCCAATCAATTTTACCGTTTACCGGTTTTATCTCTGCCGCTGGGTAGTTTTTACTCGATGGCAATTCTTTGATAATTTCAGATAGAACTTTAGCTTTTCCCCTGCCGGTAACCATAAAAGAAATTTTTTTAGAATTACAAAGGACATCTTTTGTTAATGAAATTCTTTTTTGACTGGTAGCCGGATGCTGCGAAACACCTGCAATATTTGAAAATAAGAAGAGAAAATTTTTCGTGGGAAACAAAGAAGCAGTATGCCCATCCTCTCCCATTCCTAAAAGTACTAAATCAAATTGAGGCAAATCATTATTATCAAAAGGTAAATTGTGTTCAATTTCATTAGCATACCTGATAACTTCTGTGCGAGGTTCGGATTCTCCATAGATACGGTGAATATTTTGCCCGGGAATTGGTATAAAATTGAATAGATATCGACTGGCTATTCCGTAATTACTTTCGGAACTAGATGGAGGGACACATCTTTCATCGCACCAGAAAAAGTGTATTTTACGCCATTCAATTTTTTCTTTAAAGGGTGAATTTGCTAAACACTTAAAAAGCACATTGGGAGTACTGCCGCCTGAAATAGCAATAAAAAATTTATCAGGCTTTTGTTCAACAGCTTTCATCAAATCATCAGACATTTGATTTGCCAGCTGTAGAGGAGTTTCAAAAATTTTAATGTTTTTATTCAATAACACAATCTAAAAGCTCAAAACGTGATTATAAAAATAATTTGATGAATGAACCTTTATAATACAGGCTCATCCACATAAAGAAAATAATCTTCAAAAAAAGTTAATTCATTTTAAGTCCAATTCAAGCGTAGTCAATCACAACAAATATAATAAGCCTTTTGTATGAATTTTACTTAATTTTAAATAGTACTTTTTAAAACAATTAGTTAACATAATAATTTTCGGAAAAATAATTGAATTCGAAGAAACAAGCAGTGATTCTATGGATAGCAGCAGGAATAATTACATTTCTTGCGGGATATACTCAGAGCACAATGTCACCTCTTTACCCTATAAACGGAACAATAAAACTTAGCAATGGCGAGAAAGCTTCTTTCAGCTTTGATAAAATTTTCCACGGTAAAGGAGACTACCCGGTAGAAATTGTATCCAATGAAAAGAATTTAACCGGAATTCTGGAATGGAGGATTAAAACGGATTCAACTATATGGCAATCTATCCACTTGAAACATAATGGAGAAATTTTGTCAGCTTCAATGCCTCACCAAAACCCACTGACAAAAATAGAATTTAGAGTAAAACTAAATGATATTAACAGGATAGTTCTTGTTCCTGAAACTGAAAACGCAAAACTGCAATTTTTAGGATTTGTTCCTCCGGAGATAATGCAGTTTTATTACATAACCCTTTTTGCCGGAATCATTCTTTCATTAAGAACAGGATTAGAAATTTTTCGTGATAAGCCTCGTATTAAAATGTATACCATTTTTACTTTGATCTCATTCTTCTCATTTACATTTGTGTTCAGCACGGTTAAGAAGGGATGTGAACTCGGTATAATCGGAGGGACAAAAATAGCTTCACTTCAAGAAATTTTTCCCAGTGCACCAGTGTTATTGTTTACACTATGGGTTATAACTCTTATTTTAGTTTTTAATACTAAGAAAATAAAGAAGTGGGCATTAGCTTCATCAATTGTTACAATGATAATATTTTTGGCTGCAAAATTTTAATTCTACCAAGTTTAATAATATACTGTCTGACCTGCTCATGAATTACTGATTAAAACTTAACCGCTTTCTTATTACTTTATAATTGTTAGAATAGCCTTAATTCCTCTATCTACATATCTCTTATCCTCAACGGGTGATAACGGATTAAAATATATTCTTGAAGTTGTTGCTCTAGTATTTGCAGTGGTATAGTTGAGAACTTGAACACATTGTATTTTCGATCTCAATAAATTTATACAAATAGTCAAAGATTCATCGGTTAAAATAAGTTAGCTGTAAAAAATATTTAATTTAAATACGAGAAAGTAAATAACACATTATTATGCTAAGCCGCTCCGTTAAATTTTAAGTAGGCAAATATTGCATATCGTTTAGTTATTATTAAATTTATGCCACTTGTGCAATTTTAACATTCTAAACCAGGTATAATGGATAACTTGGTAATTCAACTCTACTACCGATATAACACCGAGCTTCATCCGATCATGACGGCTTGATAACCGCTTAAAAGTATGCTTTAAGCAGTTATCAAGCCGTGATGGTAGGTTTTAGGTCGGTAGTTGGCTGGTATTAGAGGCATATTAGAATTTAGCCTCAAAGTAATTATTACATTTATTAAAGTTTCCGAGATATATAATAAAGTTGGCAGCAATAATATTCACTATATAAATTTGAAAGTAAATGTATTTTTTATAAGCGGCCAACTTGACTTCTAGAATGTGTGAGTTGTTAATTTCTTCACCTACAGAATAGGGATTTCCATTTTATAGAAATATATTCCCAATGATAAATTGATCTCTCTAAATACAGCAGTATTGTTTCCAAGATATGTTTGATTGAAACAATAATTTATTGAAAATAAAATGAAAATAAGCAATAAATAAAATTACATATATTGATTTACATTAATTAAGTATATCAATAACCTGTTTATGAAGTTTCGGTGTTGAAGCAATTATACTATTCCCCTTTACCGGATCGCCGCCATGATAATCGGTTATAATGCCACCAGCACCTTTTATGATAGGTATTAGAGCCATAAGGTCCCAGATATTCATAATAGGGTCAATCATAATATCCGCATAACCGGTAGCAAGAAGGTAATAGCCGTAGCAATCTCCCCAGTTACGATATATATTTACTTTGGTAATAAGATTCTCGAACTTAGATATGTTCTGATACTTTTTAATATTCAAATGATCAGTTGTAAGAAGAACTGCATCAGAAAGTTTATCATAATATCTTACTGTAGTTTTTACTCCGTTTATTTCGCAAATATTATTATCTCCTAAAACGAACTCATCGAGAACCGGTTGATTTATAACACCGAGAATTGGTTCACCGTTTTTTAACAAAGCAATTAATGTCCCGAAAGTAACTGCTCCGCAAATAAAACTTTTTGTACCATCAATAGGGTCGAGTATCCATTTATATTCGGCATTGGGATTGTGCTCGCCGAATTCTTCACCAACAATCCCATGGTTTGGGAACTCGGTCATAATTTCTTCCCGCATTAATTCTTCAGCTTTTTTATCTGCCATAGTGACGGGAGATAAGTCTTTTTTGGAATCAACAATTATTGGTGTTCGGAAATAGCTTGAAATAATACTTCCGCTTATATCCGCAAGATGCTTGGCAAATAATTTAAATCTTTCTAAATCGTCCATTCTAAATAAATCCGTTAAATAATCTGTTTTTAAAGTGTGTAAATTTACAAATAAATTAAGATAAGGCATCTAATTCATATCTGTCCAAAACGATGAAATAAAAAACAAAGAATCCCTCACATAAAGTTGATAAATTTGATTTGACAAAAAAACAATCAAACTATATGGAGGGATTCAATG
>Ga0075269_10000186_pt1 | contig 10465 bp, 10 predicted proteins | sample SF_Rice_5C_0N_10_FD_69773 | JGI IMG/M metagenome (GOLD analysis project Ga0075269, IMG submission 69773) | Rice paddy soil microbial communities from Twitchell Island, California, USA - SF_Rice_5C_0N_105 | ecosystem: Environmental > Terrestrial > Soil > Paddy field/soil | place: USA: Twitchell... | reverse complement strand
AGTAGAGAATTTTTAATAATAACATTAACACCTAACTTTAGTTAGGTGGACTTTAGTGGCTGAATAATATAATTTTTAACTATTTTAACAGTTTACCATAGTTATAACAATCAGACAATAAAAAAGCAGTGGTGTAAAGCAAGTGGATGTAAACGGTTAAAACCGTTAATGTGTAAATGCGCTTTATTCATAATCACCTTACTAAAGTTAGGTGTTAATGAAAAATGATGCGTCATTATGCTAGACACTGAACTTAGTTATATCAAGAAATTCTTCTTAACTTAATGACATTAGTAACAATTCGGGGGGAAATCAGATTAATCTTCGTTATCCGGGTAAAATTATATAATTGAAGGGGTGTAAAATTTCATTTGGCAGGTGCAAAGCGGGGCTTGGCAGTTAAGCTCTCTCCTTTAATTCTATTCTCTTAAAAACCTTCCTTTTTGTGCGATTTAATAGACATTAGTTCATTTAATATTAACGGCACATGAATTGGATAAACAATAACAATTTTATTGGTTTATGATAAATGAATGATAGGCCAAAGATATTAGTTGTAGATAAAGATGAAAATATTCTTTCTGCTTTTAGCGATTATATGAGCAAGAAAAATTATTTGATGATTGGTGTTAATAATGTAAGGACCGGATTGAAGGAGATCCGCGAGCAGAATTTTCATCTTCTAATTACTGATGTAAGAGTTAACTCGGAGTTCAGTACCGGATTTATTTCTCAGGCTAAATTAGTCAGAAATAATCTTCCGATTATCGCAATAACCAGTTATCCCGACAAGATAACAGAACCGGAATTGAAAGCTTACGGTGCTGATTATCTTTTTATTAAGCCTTTGGAACTAAGCAAGCTTGATCAGGCAATTAGCCAATGTCTACAATCAAATTATAAATGAACTTTTAAGAGAGATCTACTAACACATATACGGAGTTATAAAATGATATCAAGTTCAATTACAAATACTGCACAATCAATATTAGGAAGTAAGAAGAGCAGATTATTCTTTTTACTTTCAATTATAGGAATGCTAATAATTCTGACCGCGCCGGCCAATTACGCTATTCCTAGCTTTGCAAGGCAGACCAATCTGTCATGCAATTACTGCCATTACGCATATCCGGAACTGACAAGCTTCGGGCGAATGTTTAAGCTAAACGGATACACAACTACAAATATACCGGCAATTGAAGCCGAGTCACCCGACAGCGACCGGACAGAATTAAGTATATTAAATAATCTTCCGGTTTCTGCAATGATAATGACTTCATTTTCTTCTGTAAGCAAAGCTACACCCGGCGCAAGCAGTTACGCTACTGAATTACCCGATCAGGTAAGCTTATTCCTTTCAGGAGAAATTACTCCGAAGATAGGCGCTTATCTTCAGTTTACTTATGACCCAACCGCAGGTACATTCGGACTTGACATGGTTGATATTAGGTATGCAAATCATACTACGCTTGGAGGCAATGATCTTCTTTACGGTCTAACTTTAAACAATAATCCTACGATGCAGGATGTTTATAATACAACCCCTATTTGGGGTTTTCCATATGTTGGATCCGGCGCAACACCTTCACCGACCGCATCGACTTTATTGCAGTCAGCACCCGGAACAACTGCAGGCCTCGGCATATACGGATTATATAATAAGTTAATTTATGCTGAAGTTTCTTTCTACCATTCAGCTATACAAGGTGCTTCATATCCTGCTGACTCAACATGGTCAGGTACAATAAAAGGAGTATCACCATATTGGAGGCTTGCAATTCAACATCAATGGCAGGGCCAATTCCTAGAGGTAGGAACTTTCGGAATTTCTTCAAGCCAGTATCCTGCAGGCATCAGCGGCTTAACCGATAAATACACTGATATCGGCTTTGATGCTCAATATGAATTGACAAATGATGCAGGCGGCTCATGGATTGCTCATGCCTCATATATAACCGAAAAACAGAACCTGGATGCTACGTATAATGCAGGAGGCTCCGCTAATTCAACCGACAATCTAAATTCGTTAAAGATTGATTTGACCTATAACTTCCCTCAATGGGCTGCACTCTCAGCAGGTTATTTTACAATGAGCGGTACCGCAGATGCAGGCCTTTATGCCGCGGGTGATGTAACAGGAAGCTTGAACGGTGAGCCTAACAGCAGCGGAGAAGTTCTCCAGCTTACATTCATACCTTGGATGAACACTCAATTCACATTACAATATTCTATGTATAATACTTTCAACGGAAGCAGCAGCAACTATGACGGATCCGGAAGAAATGCATCCGATAATAATTCACTTTATCTGGTTGGATGGCTTCTGTTCTAATTACGAAGATGATAATTAAAATAAGACGATTAAATATTTGGAGTAAATAAAAATGAAAATGAGAACGATAATTCAATTAGTACTTTTTACAGGATTCATCCTTTTTATGGGATTTAGATTAGATAATCCTAATATGATGCCTCAAAATAATTCCCAGTTATCCGATAAAGGGGTAGGGCCTATCAAAGAACTAAAGATTGGGGCAATTGACCAGAAGCTTGCTGAAAAAGGCAGCGATATCTTTAACAGCAAATGTTCAGCTTGCCATGATATAGACGATGTTAATCTTGCGCCTGCTTTGAAAGGCGTTACTAAAATCCTTTCTCCTGTTTTCATCATGAACTATTTGATGAACACGAAAGAGATGCAGCAGAAAGATCCATATGTTAAAAATCTGATACAGCAGTGGAAAAAGGTCCCGGTTATGAAAGACCAGCATTTAAATAAAAACGACGCAAGAGCCGTACTTGAATTTTTGAGAACAAAAAACTAGTAGTAGTATCCTCGATTCACCTGTCCGGAAAATTTTCTATGCCGGCAGATAAGCAGTATTCGTCCAATGAAAGTTTCATTTTCGAATATGATTTTATCAGCCGGTAGGGCAGGTTCCTCAAATAGCTGAGGAGTTAGGCAAGCCTTTAAAGGTTAACACGGAGAATATAATTTCGATTGACGATAGGCTATAGACGATTTGGGATTTAAGAGGTTGTATTCAATAATCTTTATTCATTGGGATGGGGGCCAAGGCGAGAGCCGGGAAATTGAAATGATATATGTATTAAAAGTTGTAGAAATTACTGAAGCAATATAAAGATGAAAATTAAATTATTAGTTCTAATTTTATTTATAATTGGCGGGGCTGCAGGTTATTATATAATGAATACGCATGCTAAAAGTAATGCTGTTAATTACCCTGTTCCTTTTAGTCATTATGTTCATACGACAAAGCATAAAATTAAATGCGTTAACTGCCATCGTGGAGTTGAGACCCAGGAGAAGGCAGGCATCCCAAATATTGACTACTGCAGTATGTGCCATTCTACTCTTATGAATCCAAACTCAAAGAGAGAAAAAATAATTTATGACTTAGTGCAGAAAAATCAACCAATACAGTGGAAGGTTCATTATTATCTTCCCGATTACGTTTTATTCTCTCATAGAAGGCATGTTAAGCTAGGCAAGCTCGAATGCACTGACTGCCATGTAGATATGACAAAGCAGGATTCGCCGAATTTGAAAGGTTTCAGCCAGATTATGATGCCTCTTTGTTTTAATTGTCATCAGGAAAAAGATATAACAACAGACTGCGGTAATTGTCATCATTAAAGAAAAAAGCATGATTAAAACTAATAAAAACGGTATTCAGGAGATTTTATAGAATGGATATTAATAGACGAGATTTTGTAAAACTGCTAGGAGGGTCGTTATTCGGTTTAGCAGTCGGAAGTGCTGCCGGATCTGTATTGAAGCTGCCTAATAGTGCCGGGCCTATTTTATACTCAGGCCCGAGGATCGAATCATGGAAGCTGACCGCATGTACAAAGTGCCCCGGAGGATGCAGTCTTAGAATTAGATTAATAGACGGGCTGCCGATGCAGGCATTCGGCAATCCGCTTTCACCTATAAACGGAGGCGGAATCTGTCCTTTAGGACTTGCGTCCGTTGCTGATCTATATCATCCTTCCAGGCTTAACGGGCCGGTAAAAAAAGTGAACGGCAAGTTTAAGTCTATTTCATACGATGAAGCATTTGGGATTCTTTCTAATAATTTGAAGAATATAATATCTGATAAAAAACAGGATGAAGTATTTATAGTTGCCCAAACCGAATCAAAACTCCGCTCTGATCTGTTTAAGACATTTTCGGAAACGACCGGTTTTAATAATCTAATAGTTGACAGCTTCAAAGAGACAAGCGCATTGCCGTTTATGAAAGCTGCCGGTGAAGCACCAGGCTTTATCGACCTGGATAAATGCGATTACCTTCTGAACTTCGGCTCTCAGATGACCGAAATTTCTCAGAACCCTCTTTACTTTACACGAAAGATAAATGAATACCGGGCTAAAGGTTTTAGAATTACTGCTGTTCAGCCGAGGCTTACTCCGAGCATTTCTAAACTCGATGATTGGATCCCTCTTCAGCCTTCTCAGTCAGGAATATTTGCTTTAGGTATTGCTTACATTCTGCTTAAAGACGAACAGTACGATAAGAATTTCGTTGAGAAGAACTTTGCAGGCTTTGATGAATTCAAGAAGTTTGTATTGGATAATTTTGTACCTGATAAGGTTGAAAAGATGATTGGGATCCCTTCTGATAAGATCTTAGAAACAGGAAGGAATTTCGAGAAAGCATCAGCGCCGGCTGCATATTTTGATGAATCCGTTTTGTATAACTCTAATGGAACTCAAAGTGCTTACGCAATAATTGCCTTAAATGCATTAAAGGGTTTTAACGGATATGGTAAAATAAAAGCCAATCCTTTTACCGCTGATAGTAAGAAAGAAGGCAAACAGATTGAAGCAGCAACTTTTGCGAAATTAAATGAACAGCTTTCAAGTTCAAAAGGAATTCAGGCTCTTATTATTTCAGGGAGTAATTTCGTATTTAATAATTCCAATCCTGATGCCTTGAAGAAGCAATTGGATGCTATTCCGTTCATTGTAAGCTTTTCATCTTTTGTTGATGAAACTTCGGAGACTGCACATTTGATCATTCCCGACCATTGTTTTCTTGAAAGGCTTGACTTGCTGACAGACGTATCAATTGGAGCGGCTGCGGCAACAGTTGTTCAGCCGGTTGTCGATAAACCATTCTTCAAGACAGCAGATACAGGAGATGTAATAATTTCCTTAATGAAAGAGTTGAAGCCCGATGCAAAAATTTCTTACGGGAATTATTCTGATTATGTAAAACTTACAGCAAGGAAGATCTATACGGGTAAAGAAGGAATTCTTATGAACCAAAGCAAGCCTACTGTAATTGAGAAAGGCTTGAAGAAGATCGGATGGTCAACTGACCAGACCGGCAGCTTTGATGATTACTGGGACAGTTTGATGGATGCCGGCGGCTGGTGGGATCCTTATTCAGAAAAAGAGCCATTCAATCCCAAGGTTGAGTTTAAGAACTTGTTCGATGATAAATCATTTTCAACGGTAAGCAGCTTGCCACAGCCGAAGAATAAACTGCGCCTTAACATATTCAGAAAAAACCTGGACTATAAAGGGAACATGAGCATTTATCCTGTACTCGTTGAACAATTCGGGAATAACTGGAAAGCATATTACAAACTGTGGGTTGAAATAAATCCCGAAACTGCAAGGAGCTTATCATTGACCGACAGAAGCAAAATAATATTGAAAACTAATAAAGGAAAGTTCAGTGCTTTTTTAGTTTACAATCCAGCAGTAATGCCCGGCAGCCTTGATGTGCCGTTTGGATTAGGGCATACGGTTTTAGGAGATACATGCGGAGTTAATCCTCTTTTTTATTCGGAGAATAAATTCGATCCTGCATCTGGCATGCCATCATACTCCGAAACTTTAGTTGAGATAGAAGGATCGCAGCTAAGGGGCGCAATGATGTCTGGATTTGGTATATCAGGACAAAAACAATATGCAGAGAATTAAGTAAGGAGAATTTATGCCTAAGTATGGAATGGTAATTGACCTCAATAAATGCAATCAATGCGAAGCTTGCGTTACAGCATGTAAGCTCGAAAATAACGTACAGATAGTATCAAAAGAAAATGCCGAGATGGATAGAGCAATGTTCTGGATGAAAATGCTCACTACAAATTATTCGGGAAATTATCCCGACATACGCTCCGAAAGCCTGCCTATGTCTTGCATGCAATGCGACGAGCCTTCATGTATAAAAGTCTGCCCTGTCAGAGCGACATACAAGAGAGACGATGGTATCGTTGCGCAGATATATCCTCAATGCATCGGCTGCAGGTACTGTATGGCTAACTGCCCATACACAACGAAGGTATTTAATTGGTTTAAAGATGAGCAGCCAGTTGAGAATGAAAAGACTTATAACCCGGATGTTTCAGTCCGTCCGAAAGGTGTGGTAGAGAAGTGTACCTTTTGCATTCATAGACTGCAGAAAGCCAATGAACAGGCCAAAGCGGAACACAGGAAAATCCGGGAAGAGGATTACGTACCGGCATGTGCTGAAGTCTGTGCAGCTCATGCGATTTATTTCGGAGATCTGGATGATCCAAACAGCCAGGTATCAAAAGTAATGCGAGATTACAGGAAGTTCACTTTGCAGGAAGAGCTTGGAACAAAGCCAAAGGTTTATTACTTAAGCGCAATGACCGAATAAAGATTTTCAAAATGTTAATTCAATAATAAAGGTTTTAGAGATGGACAATCATCAATATCTTGATGAAGATGAGGTATTATTTAGACCGATATACAAAACCGGTAAAGGATTCTATGCACTTGCATGCGCGCTGGCAGCAATTGTTTTGTTCGGTTTGATTATGTACATCCGTCAGGTTATGTTTGGACTCGGCGAAACGGGAATGAACGAGCCCGTTAGCTGGGGATTTTATATTATCAGTTTCGTATTCTTTATCGGAATATCACACGCAGGTACTCTTATATCGGCTATTCTCCGTTTATCAAAAGCCGAATGGAGGAGACCGATAACAAGAATGGCGGAAGTTATAACAGGTATCGTTCTGATAATCGGAGGTCTGCATCCAATAATAGATTTAGGAAGACCGGATAGAATACTTCATCTTGTTGAGCGCGGCAGGCTGCAGTCTCCGCTGCTTTGGGATTTTACCAGCGTCTCCGCGTACTTCACAGCCTCAAGCATTTATCTATATCTTCCATTAATTCCCGATATTGCCCTGCTTCGCGATAGAGGCGGAAGGTTCAATAAACTTTATAAAATATTAGCCTGGGGGTATGATGGTTCCGAAAAGCAGAAACATGCACTTGAAAGAGCAATAAACATATTAATGGTTATGGTAATTCCGATTGCAGTGTCAGTCCATACAATTATTTCCTGGATTTTCTCGATGACGCTTCAGCCAGGATGGCACAGCACAATCTTTGGCCCTTACTTTGTTGTAGGCGCTATATTCTCCGGAATAGCTGCGTTGGTGATTGTGATGATCGCATTTAGAAAAGCATATCATCTTGAAAATTATCTAAAAGAAATTCATTTCAGGTATCTTGGAACGCTGCTGATGGTAATGTCTCTCCTCTGGTTCTATTTTACTTTCGCAGAATACTTAACGCAATTTTACGGGCATGAACCACCTGAGATGAGAGTTTTCAATTATAAATTTATCGGTAGTTATGCACCTTGGTTTTGGCTTATGGTAGTCTGTAATTTTATAATCCCGGTTATTTTTCTTAGTAACAAAAAGCTGAAGACAATAAAAGGAATTTTGATTACATCTATTGCCGTTGTAATCGGCATGTGGCTGGAAAGACTAATTGTTATCGTCCCGTCGCTGGCAAATCCAAGGCTTCCCTATCCTACCGGAATTTATGTTCCTTCACTTACTGAGATTTCTTTATTAGCAGCGGCTACATCGGCATTCATTCTCGGTTTTATGGGATTCTCAAAACTGTTCCCCTTGATCTCTGTTTGGGAGATTAAGGAAGGGCGGAAGGAAAGCGTAAAAGAAGTAACAGAAAGATTAAACGAATATCTTCCGACATCCAAACATGTAAAAGTAATTGAAGAAGCTTGAGGAAATCATGGTTAATAAAAATAATGAAGAGCGTTCGGTAAAATATTTTCAGGGTTTAATGCTTGCTGTGGTCTGGCTAATTCCGGCAAGTATGACTCTTCTGTTTATAAATTTGGTTCACATATCTTACCAGGTAAACGACCATCAAACCGCATCCATTGCAATAAGTCTAATTGCGGTGGCTGTCTTCTGGATTTTGGCGGGTATACTAACTTATGTGTTTATCGGGCTTCATAAAGGTGCAAAGAAGGAGGAACAGCATTGAAAGCTAAAATTTTATTTATATCTACTTTAGTTGTTCTTACTACAATTTATTTCCTTAATGGAAAAACTTTAGACATTAAAAATAGTCAAGGCGTACAAAGCAAAGAGCAAACCCTGCCGCAGAACCCATTAAACGGCAGATTAGTTTTAGAGAATAAGGGCTGCATTAACTGCCATTCAGTAAACGGATACGGCGGTAAGACTGCTCCTGATTTCGGCAGACATAATTTCATCGGCAGTGAATATGATCTTATATCAAATATGTGGGATCATTCGCCTGAAATGTTTAAGCAGATGGATGCAAAGAATACTGCAAAACAAGAATTAAGTTCTGAAGACTTCCGAAGTTTAAGATACTTCCTAAATTATCTGCGTTACCTAGGGAACAGCGGAAATGTAACTAAGGGAAAAGAGCTTTTTGCTAAAATGAAATGCAATGAATGTCATTCAATTGATCAAGTCAGCCCTCATATGATAAGCTTGAATAAGATGGGTATCTATGCCTCACCGGTTTATCTTGCTCAAGTCATGTGGAACCATGCGGCTAAAATGCAGAAAATGCAAAAACAGTCAGGTATTAAAGTTCCGTTATTTAAAGGCGATGAATTTTCAGATCTTTCATCGTATATCCAATCTGTAAACTCAAATGGCAAAAAAGAAAAGATATACATGTCGCCTGGGAATCCTTTGAAGGGAGAAAAATTATTCAAGAGCAAGAAATGTTTTTATTGCCATGAACAGAGCCATATAGGCCCGGATCTTACAAAATATAATTTCAATAAGAGCGTAACTGAAATTGCGGGAATGATGTGGAACCACTCTTCAAGCATGCAGTCGGAAATGACTAAGAATAAAATAGTTTACCCGGTGTTCAAGAACGATGAGATGGCAAATTTAATTTCGTACCTATATTTCAGGAATCAGGCTCAGGTTAAAGGTTCTGCAGAAGAAGGTAAGAAACTATTTTTACAGAAAGGCTGCATAAGCTGCCATAGTAAAGGCAATTCTTATAATGCACCAGCGGTAAGTTCAATTGGGCCGTTCCACAATTCTGATAGTTTCTTCAGCGATTTATGGAATCATCTGCCATTAATGGAAAAAGGCCTTTATGCTAAGGGGCAATCATTACCGAAATTATTACCATCGGAAATAAAATCATTGTATCTTTACTTCCGTACTAATGGGAAAACAGGTATATAGTTATAATGGTATAAAGGCCGAGAGCTTTTCTCCTTATGCCATTTACCATTAAACGAAAAGTTCAGCCTAGTGAAGTTGTAAATAATGAATAATAAAATCATTTCCATATTAGGACTTTTCATAATCTCACTCTTTGCTATGCACACGGCATTAGCAGGCGATATTAAGGGTAAGGCCAATCTTGAAGGCAGCACAAGCAATGCCGGGGTGTTGGTTTATATTGAGCATATTGACGGAACATTTGCCTCACCAAAAGAGCATGCTTTAATGAACCAGAAAGATTTAATGTTTATACCTGAAGTACTTCCGGTCATAGCAGGAACAACGGTCGATTTTTTGAACAGCGATGAGGTACTTCATAATGTTTTTACAGAATCTAAATGCGCAGGCAGTTTTAATTTAGGGACATGGCCTAAGGGCCAGATCCGTTCTTATACATTTAATAAAGCGGGATGTTTTACAACAATATTATGCGATGTCCATCCTGATATGCAAGCATGGATCGCAGTACTACAGAATCCATATTATGCACAGACTAATAAGAATGGAGAGTATGAAATAAAGAATGTACCTGCCGGTAATTATGTATTGAAAGTATGGGCCCCGTTCCATGAAACCAAATCAACTCAAATAACAATTAAGAATTCAAGTATAATTACAAAGGATTTCATTCTTAAGAAAAGCTAAGCCGGTTAGTAAAGTATCCGGTATTACTGAGATGCATATAAATTGTTGTTTGAATTGCAGCATGCTGCTTTTTTCCCTCTATAAAATAAAATCCTAAGATTTGAATAAGCGACTCAATTTGAATAGTTATAAGTCAGAGGCAAAAAAATAAGGTAATAGAAAAATTCCTTCGTAATTGTACTCAGCTGAGAAATTAAACCAAATTTAATTATAAATACCTCAGTAGCTAATAAACTACAGGTGCTTCTAAATATTATTTAAGA
>Ga0075269_10000183_pt1 | contig 10583 bp, 13 predicted proteins | sample SF_Rice_5C_0N_10_FD_69773 | JGI IMG/M metagenome (GOLD analysis project Ga0075269, IMG submission 69773) | Rice paddy soil microbial communities from Twitchell Island, California, USA - SF_Rice_5C_0N_105 | ecosystem: Environmental > Terrestrial > Soil > Paddy field/soil | place: USA: Twitchell... | reverse complement strand
TATATGATTTAATCTTGCCTCCCTCACTCTATGTCCGACATCTTTATAAAAGTTACCAATGTTTGTAGGATTCACAAGTCATATATATTGTTTTTTAGTGTTAAAGTCAAGTCTATAAACGTGTTTACAATATAAACGAGCAAATATAAACAGTTTACAATGCTTGACAATGATTTTTTATTTATCTATTTTTATGAGAGTAAAAAATAAGGAGCAATACGATGGCATTTGAACAACACCAAAGAACAACAAAAGGCACTTATCGAAAAGAACGGGCTGACTCATCCATGGAAAAACTCAAAAGAGAATATCCAGAATTGAATAAACTGCATGGGAATATCAAAACTTTGGGAGGAGCAGAAAAGTCACTTGGGGTGGATTCGCTATCAAAGGTTTTGAAGAAAACAAAAAAGATGAAATAGAATAAAGGCCGTAAAAACTATAGGTGAATTATGGAAACAGAAAAAGAACAAAAAGAAGAAGTTAAAGAGCAGTTCGTTGAAGTAGCTATATTAACAACTAGTGGCTCTTATCCGACAGAGGGATATCTTAAAACACCGAGCCATCAGAAAGTGCGGATAGAGCTCGATAAGGCAAAAAAAGAATTAAAGATAACTGATACAAATGATTGGGTTGCAACTGTAGGAGGGAATCCGATTAATATAGATTTGAGTTATCAAGAGAATAACTTGCAAGGTCAAATTGATGTTGACTGGGGACCTCGTCAAGGTGGTGGCGGTTTGGATTCTGATGCATATTGAGCTATCTAAAAAGCTTTTTGATGATCAAACAAGCTTTTGTACAGATACTCGTTTCCTGGATAGAAGAAAATGGAGAGTTATCCTTCGTGAATATCCAACGTTGATCGTAGGGTTTTCTCATGCAAATCGAAATCCAGTGCAGATTAAGATGATATGTGAGAATTGGGACGATTTACCTCCATCGATTACGGTGTTAGATGGCGAAGGTAATGTTATGAGCCAGCAGCAATTTCCAAAAGGACATGGAGTGTTCAATGGTTCGTCTCATCCAAAAACTCAGCAACCTTTTATCTGCGCACCCGGCTCTTTGGAATATCATCAACACTCAAGTCATATAAATGATGTTTGGGAAAACTATAAAACAAAGTCCGGTTACGATCTCGGTGGAATACTTACAAGAATTTGGAATGCATGGAAACTGACAACGTAAAAATCGTGCTTAACATGGGGCTACTTACTGAGACGATTCGTCGGCTTCAGGACATCGGTAAATCAGGCCGTGAGTACATGATATTCTGGCTAGGCGTGAGGCAAGAAAAGTCAATCAAAATAAAAGAGGTATACACTCCATTACAGATAACCAGCAGAATATCAATCCAAATTCCACAAAGAGGAATGCAGGGGTTATTCAAGCGTTTAAGAGAAAAAAGATACATTCTAGCTGCCCAGGTTCATATTCATCCTCTAGAAGCATATCATTCAGAGGCCGACGATTATTTGGCGATTTTAAGACATGAGGGAGCGCTTTCTTTTGTCCTCCCTTACTTTGGATTAAGAACTACGCCAACCACATTTTTCGAAGATGCTGTTTGTTATGCTCACACAAAGAGCGGCAATTGGGAGAAAGTAGATGGCCGAAAATATACGAGTCTCGGAAAATAAACATGGATGGATTAACTGCACGTCAGGAAAATGTCCTTACATTAAGAAATGTTTTGGGGATGAATGAAGAATCAGCTGAAGATATTCTACAGCAAAATTTGCTTGTCACAGTAAATAAATCAGATGAACCAGGAAATGTTCTGTCCGGTTATTTAAGAAATATCCTCATAAGAACTGTAACAAATATCTCCGATTCTCTATCCAGCGATCCAGACATTGAGATTATTATCAATGATGCTATTCCAAGATCATCATCACAAAAGGTATATATCACTGTTGAAAGTGATAAAATCGCAGTTTCAAAAATTTCCCCGGTCTCAAACAGCAAAGGGGCTCAACTTCATAACGCCCTTATTCTCTTAGGCGCATCGTATGCGTCGGCCTTTATATTAAAACTAATCATTGGTAATAATCCGAAGCTCCCCGCAATCAACGACAATCTCATATTAAAGTTCGATTCGATATTCCCTGACCCTACTTTTTTAAATAAGGAAGTAGATTTAGGAACTACATATCTAGCGGGAGGTGGAGCTGTGGGTAATGCGTTTCTATTCGCATTGAAAGAATTTGATGTCAGTGGAAAACTGATGATTACGGATCCGGACTATGTAAGCAAAGGAAATTTGAATAGGTGTATTTGGTTTGAGGATTCCATGTTAGGGAAAAATAAAGCGGAGATGCTTGTAGAAGTGGCAAGATCTTTCTTCCCGAAGCTAAATCTGATTGCACACCCAGATTTTCTTAGCACTATTCCTGACAAGGAATTAGATAAAAAATGGTTGCATCGATTAGTGGTTACTGTCGATAGCAGGCGCGCAAGAAGGAATCTTCAAACGGAAATTCCATGTGAGGTTTTTGACTCCTCAACAACGAATATCGAGGAGGTTATTCTTCATTTTCATAAACGCCCCCTTTATGGCTACGCCTGTCTAGAGTGTATCTATCCACAAGATAAAATCGAAAATGCGCATGAGCAACACATAGCTGATTCATTAGGTATATCAATTTCAGATATAAAAGAAATGTATGTATCTAAACAAGCCGCTTCAAGAATAATATCAAGATATCAATTTTATAATGAAGAGCAATTGATAGGGCTTTCTTATGACACCTTGTTTAAAGAACTTTGTGGGCAAGGAAAATTACAGATAGGGAATGAGAAACAAGTGTTTGCACCATTTGCCTTCGTTTCCATCTTAGCTGGAACGATATTAGCGATAGAAATGGTTCGAAGGATCATCACAAGCAAAAGTGATTATAATTATTGGAAACTTAGTCCTTGGGTTGCACCAATGCCAAGGCTAAAGCAAATCCGGCCTAAGAACAAAGACTGCGCTTTCTGCAATAATAAAATTAAATCCGATTTTGCGGACAACCTCTGGGTCGGCTAATATCTTAGATGAGAGAGTATTACAGGCGGGATAAACTCATGCAGCTTTCGAGGTAATCAAAGTAGCTGGTTCAACATCAGGAATCTTAATTTCCCCCTCTGATTGCGCTATTATAGTTCTAACGTCGTTCACGATGCCCCGCCATCGTGTACGAATGGAGGTAATAACCTCTGTTTGTTCTTTGATCATCAGCGTATTCGTTGGTTCTAACCTTAAGTATTCTGCTTCTAATCCAGGATAGCCGTTTTGAATGGGTACAAGCCATTTCTCAGGCTCAATGTGAAGCATTTCGTCTTTAATCATGGGGATATTCCCTAACGTTAATAGTATTTCTTTTTTCAGTTCTAACCCTCCGGTGAGGAACGCCTTTTGAGCGTACGCCGCGAACTTAAAACTTCTCTCAGTAAGTTCAAGCCATTGTTGTGGACTTACCTCGCCTTTCTCTAAAACCTCTTTTATGCGGTCTATTTTGCCCTGTAACAAGCCTTTCTCCCGAACGAAGGTATCATCATCAATAAGCTGCTTATACCTCATTTTGGTGAGTTCCTCGAACTCTTTTTGTGTTTCTGCTAAGGCTCTCTGTTGGGTCTCATAGACGCTTGTCCTTGTCTCGGTTTCTGTGTCATTTCTCTGATTCAACTCATCCAATGCCCAATCCAAGAATTCCGGTAAGATTGTATATTTTCTTAATTCGTTCCCAATCATCAGCTCAAGCCTATCGACTCGAATATTCTTTCGTTGGTCGCACTCAATTTTCCTCGTCTTTCTTGTGCAGTGGTAATAGGTGTATTCTCTCGTCTCACCGGTCTCTTTGATAAATTTCTTTTTTGTCTCTGCCGTATAGACACATCCGCATACGCCGCATCTGATGCTGCCGGTAAATGCAAACAGGTGAGTTTGTGGGCGTGGCTTACCATTTCTTCCAAGAATCATTTGTACCCTATCATACTCTTCAAGGGTAATCATTGGCTCATGCTTGCCTTGATATTGTTGCCCAAGATGTTCAATAATTCCTGCATAGAAGATGCTTGTAAAAATTTTATAAATACCACTTCGAGATAATTCGTTACCGCCAATGCGTTTGAATTTTCTTGTTCGGAAACCCCACTCTTTATTTGCTATCTCCAGAATCTTTGGTGGAGTATAATGTCCCGTCATCATCAAGTCCCACATTTTTCTTATCAAATTAAAACGTTCAGGATCCTTAATGATTGTCTTCTTCTCTGTTTCGTTCAAATACCCTAACGGTGCTACATTAGGTACCCATCCTTTTTCAATTCTGCTTTGAATACCTCGCTTCACATTTTTACTGAGATCAAGAATATATTGATTCGCTACGCCGCTTTCGACACTAAAGAGCAGCACGTTGTCCTGGGGAAGATATTCCCGATCAATGGTACGAATTGATTTAATTATCCAGCGTTGCAAATGCCAACTTATGATGCCGCTATCGATTGGATTCCGGGAAAGCCGGTTTATCTGCCAACAGAGAATTCCGTCTGCCTCTCCCTTTTCAATTCGACTCATCATCTCATCAAACACCGGACGGTTGTGCGGTTTCTTTGCAGATTTTGACTCAGTATAGATTTGTTTAATATCCAACTGATGATTGTCAGCGAGCTGCTTCAATCGATTGACTTGGTCGTCAATTGACTGTATTTGCCGGTCTTCACTCTCTGAAGATTTTCGTGCGTACAAAAAGTATTGAATTTTTTGTTGCATTTTTTCCATAAGCGGTTTGAAGTTACTTTGTGATTAAGCAACGCCAGATTTCTTTCGCATTAATTCAGGCATTAATATTCATTAAAGTCAATACATAGAAACAGGCTTTACTCGGTTGAAATTAAGCCTCATTTCCACTTGGGAATTCCTTCATTATCTTGGCTTCCCACTGTTGTACCATCTCCAATTCTTCTTGTGTCATTGGTTTATAAATTATCTCCACAAGCCTAAGCAATTTGGTAGCGCTTTGATATGCCTTTTCAGCACTGATTTCCTCACCAAAATGTTCCTTGTATAGTTCCTGGAATTTTTTTATGCCTCCTTCACTAATCATAAGAGTTTTATTCATTGCGCTTACCGAGCACACAACTAATTTACAAAACTCCAGATGAATGAATAAGTAAGGAAAACTTGTCGAGATGATAGGATTTTCCCGCCTTTCTATCTTCCGAATCAAACTTAAACTAGGAATGATATTAAAAAAATGATTCCTTACTTTGGCGGAAAATCCTTTACAGCCCGTTGGATTATTTCCAACTTCCCGGAGAATTATAAAGACCTCACGTACTGCGAGGTCTTTGGCGGTGGTGGTTGGGTATTGTTTAAGAAGGAACCCAGTGCGGTTGAAATATACAACGACCTTAATCAAGATTTAGTAAATCTATTTTTGGAAATTCGTAATCGTTATAAGGAGTTTTCACATAAAGCAGAATGGTCATTACATAGTAGAGCTATGTTTGACCTGGCAAAAGAAAAACTTTCAGGTGAACAATATCTCTCTCAAACAGAAAGGGCTATTCACTATGCCATTCAAAGAGTACAGTCATTCTCCGGCACCGGATCGTCGTGGGCATACCGAATCAACGCACCTAAGTTTTCCGGGAAATGGTTGCCCTTTCTCAATCGACTTGAATTCACCAACGCGAGACTCAAGAAAGTTCAAATTGAATGTTTAGATTTTGAGAAAGTTATTAAAAAGTATGATTCGAAGTCCACTTTGTTTTATCTAGACCCGCCGTATGTCGGAGGAGAACGATATTATAAAACGAATGCTGTTAATTTTAAGTTGGAAGATCATGCACGATTAGCGCAAGTACTAAAGAACATAACAGGCAAATTTATTTTGAGCTATTACGACCATGAATTCATAAGAGCGAGTTATAAAACATTCCACGTCGTTAAAAAAACTGTACCGAAATATAGTGCAGGATACCCCAAAAATAATTTAGACAAGCACAAGCCACTTGGGCATGAATTGTTGATAATGAATTACTGAAATCTCTAGAGATCATAATTAATCATACCAGCCTCTTAGTCGTACTAAAGGATCAGTCAAATTTGTTTATTTTTCCCAAACGGATAAACAAAGTGAATCTATTTTATTAATTGTTAAATTGTTTTAATTTAGGGCCATGTGCTTATTCAATCTATAATAAATTGAGCTAGTTTCAGTTAACTAAATAAATATTTACTAAATTAAAACTTAAATAATGCGATGAAGAGTGTTTCAATTATTAAGGAACATGGACAAAATGAATATCGTGTAGTCATCGTTCCAAACGAGGTAAAGGAATTTCTAAATAAAGGTATTGAAGTATTTGTTGAGAATAGTGCTGGTAAAAATATCGGCTTTAGTAATTCTGATTATATAGATGAAGGAGCAAAAATTGTATCGAGAGAGGAGGCCTGGCATTGCAGCGATTTTATTCTCAAATACAAGCCCCCTATTCGAGAGGAATATAAATACATTCGTAGAGGAATTCACCTCGGTGCCATATTTCACGCAGAGGGCAACAAGGAGTTGACATCAGTATTATGCAAAAAAAATATAACAGCTTACTCATATGAATTTTTTAAGACGCGAGATGGTCTCTACCCTCTTGCGTTTGTTGGCGGCGAGATAGCGGGAAAGCTGTCGGTTATATATGGAGCATACCATCTTCAACGACACCTGGGAGGTTCTGGTATTTTGTTAGCGGACATTATTGGGGTAAGGAAACCAAAAGTTATAATAATCGGGTATGGGAATGTCGGGAATGCTGCGATACAAGTTGCAAAATCTCTTGGACTTGAGGTTGTCGTTTTTGGTACCAATCAAGAGAAGATGCGTAGATATAATTCTTCATTTGGAAATGATATAAAATGTTTGACATTTGAGAAGAACATTTTTGCTAAAGAAGTGTTAGATGCCGATCTAGTAATCGGAGCTTTATTAATATCTACATATAATACTCAGCCGATGCTTACTAAAGATTTAGTAAAAAAGATGAAAAAAGGTTCCATGATTATTGATGTTACATGTGGTTATGGAATCGGGTACTTGCCTACTTTTGATAAGTTTACCAATCCATTAAAGCCAGTATATGAGAAATACGGAGTTATTCATTGCAAAATTGATATCTTACCATCAACTGTACCGAAAACAGCTTCGATCGCTTTCAGCAAACAAGCCGCCCAATATTTAGCAAGGTTAGGGAAGGCTATTTATGGAAAGAAACCATATACCATTGGTGAATGCGGGAAAATTGTACAAAACGGAAAAATCGTTCATCCAATTGTTCAATCGAATTTATCCTACTTGAAATAGAATGAAGATAGTCTCTTATAAAGAAAGAGCAAAATTCTATGATGTCGAGTATTTGCCACTAGACGATACGAAATTCCTTATGCATTTCCTTAACAACAAAAATGTTTCAAACATTCTTGAGATACCATGTGGTAGTGGTTTTCACTTAACTTTTTTCTTTGCTTTTAAAGATAAACATTTCCATCTAATGGATAAGGAAAATAGAATGATCTTTCTGTTGAAAGAAAAGCTAAAAAGGCTTGGGAATCCTTCAAACATTAGTTGCTCAATAGGAGAATTTGGTAAGTTAAAATCTAAAAAGAAATATGATTTGATAATTGTTCCGCAAGAATCATTTCAACTAATCCTTAGCAAAAATGAAGCGTTGAGAACTTTAAATTGTTTCTTCAAACATTTATCTGATAACGGGAAATTAATAATAGACTTAGCTTCATTTGACGAGAAATCAATAAATGTCTATAGCTGTCCAGTGTATTATTCTATCTCTCATTACGGGGATAAGATTCATTACAATTGGCAAAAAGGGTTAGCTAATGGAAATACTTTAATTAGAAAAAGCTCATGCCGAAAAAAGAATGATACAATATGGCTCACATTTTATTATTTGGAGATCGGAGATAAAACATCGAAATTTAAAAGTGAGTTAAAATTAAAAATATATTCAAAAATAAACTTTGCACAACTTTCTCAAATGAGTGGTTTTAAAGTTCATCAGCTTTATGGGAATTACAATCTCGATTTATACAAAAGACATGATCCAAGACTAATTTGGATTTTAAAGAAAGATTCATAAAATGCAGATATATCCTGAAAAATTGCTCGATTTTGACAAAGAGAGGTATGACTATTATTTCAACTACTATAGACATAATTTTAATAGCGAACTTCAGCCAAATTTAGGAACAGAAATAGTTTTGGACATGGTGCACGAACTAGGTGAGATAAAGACCTTAATTGATCTTGGTTCAGGAACGTCTACTTTATTTTGGATGTTACCATTGCAAAATGTAGAGACAATTATCTACAATGAGATATATAAAGAACCAGTTTACATATTTCATAATTACGTGATAAAGAACGATAGTCTTGCTAAATGTTATTACGAAATATTAAAAAGATACGGATATCCTAGTGAACATATCGGATATATAAAAAATAAAATAAAAGAATTCCATTTATTCGATGTTAGGTCATATTGGAAGATTAATACTAATACCAAGTTTGAAATAATTACCCAGTTTGGTACATTTGGATTATCAAGGAATGAAGAGGAGTTTTTTAGATGCATTGAAAATTCAAGTAAGAATCTTTCTGATCATGGGTCTATCATGGGGGCTAATTGGGTAATGAAAAACCATTTGATTAAAGAGAAAAGTATTGATAACCATTATTTGAGTACAGACCTTATAAAAAAGTCTGCAATATCACTAAATATGAAAGTGACAGTAAATGAGATGTATAAAATTAATGACCGAGATTATGAGGGAATTTTGATCTGGAGTTTAAAAAAAAATGGATCCTAGTTTATTACATATCGGAAATGTTTTTTATCCTCCCATGGGAATTGCGCATATTACTCATAATCTAAGAGATTTATTTGATGATAAAATTGCCGGAAAAAATAAAATTACTATCAGGTCGTCTTCTCAACCAAATAGTAATCCGCATTTGGGGACGGTCACGACAATTATGGTTTGTTTTGCCCTAGCCGGATACTTGCAAGATCAATTCGGAATTGAAACAGAAATTATTTATGATTTGTTAGAGAATAGTCCTGGGGAGAAGAGAATGAACGGAGGATTGGAATATCAGCTTAGTTTAAAGGACTGCATAAAAGACAACACATCTGTTTATGAATTGTATTTACCCAATTTTTTAAAAATTTTCGACTATTCAAAGCAAAAATCAAATATTAGATACCGACTTAGAGAGTATTCAGAGTTTCAAAGACTGACAATTGTTAGAGAAACTGTGTTAAAAATATTAAATAAAAGAGACGCATTTATCAACCTAGTAAGCCCATCCGAAAAGAATTTACACATTAGGATAGGATGCCCAAAATGCAAATTGATCGAAAAAGGTTCACGTAATTTGATAATAAAGGAAATAGATGAAAACAAGGCAATATTGAGTAATTCTTGTCCTGATCATGGTCCATTTGATGTAGAGGTGACATCAAATAATCTCGATTTTATAGACATTAACACTCCTTTGAGAGACATACTACAGGGTGTAATTTCTATTGAAAATGATAAAATTGAAAAAAGCCTTAGTATTATGGTTGATGGAAGTGACTGGGCGGGAGTATGGGCACTCAGAGTGTTTTGTAGTGGACTCTTGCTACTTGGATATAACAAGATTCCAGAGAGGATTTTTGCACCAATGATACTTGATTGGTCGGGCGCTAAGTTTTCTAAATCATTATATTTGCAATCAAATGCGTACAATTATCTGCCGAAAGGATTTATTGATTTTTCAATGTTTCTTGATACCTATGGCGAAAGAGGACTGGATTCCTTATGGTTTGAAATACAAAGTTGGATTAATGATACAAAAAAACTTTTTAGGAACTATTCAATCGATTACTTAAAACTAATATTGGAGAAAAATAAATGAACGACCAACTATCATTATTTGTTAGCCAAAACGAAATTATGCCACATGATCAAAATAAGGTTTTTTTATTATTGAGTCTACAACATCAATATTATCAACAAATTTGTAACAAAGAAAAATTATACGAGTATAGGAGATTCTTTAGAAATGAAGCTGTGAACGCATTCATTTATGTCACTAGCCCGCAAAAATATATCTCAGGTTATGTCGTCTTTGGTAATCCCAGAATTGGAAGTCCTGAAGAAATTAGCAAAATCGCTGAGTCTCAAAAACCAGGTTATGGGACAATAATTTATAACTATTTTAAGGATTTAAAAAAGTGTTATGCAATCCCGCTTTTAGAATTCAATAAATATAGAATTCCACTGAAATTAAATGAGATCAAAGAATCTTTCCCTTCCTTTAATCCACCTCAATCTTACATTATCCTCAATAAACATCCCATTTTGTTAAACTTTTTGTTAGATAATAGTTTCGACAAAATTAGGATACAATAATGGAAGCAAAGATATACCATAATAGTTATTGGATTAGCTCAATTGATGCAGTAAATTTGAAAGATTTAATTGACATTTCATTGAAAGAAAGTGATTTTAAAGTTATCGGATTTATGCAACATAATTT
>Ga0075269_10000182_pt1 | contig 10591 bp, 9 predicted proteins | sample SF_Rice_5C_0N_10_FD_69773 | JGI IMG/M metagenome (GOLD analysis project Ga0075269, IMG submission 69773) | Rice paddy soil microbial communities from Twitchell Island, California, USA - SF_Rice_5C_0N_105 | ecosystem: Environmental > Terrestrial > Soil > Paddy field/soil | place: USA: Twitchell... | reverse complement strand
GCTCCCTAAAATCACTTGAGTAACAACATCTTCTTCGAACTGACATAATTATTAGCACGAATTTGATATATGTATACGCCGCTTGCCAGATTGGAAGCATCGAAATTGACGGAGGTGGTTATTCTACTTTTCTCCCTGAAGCATTTGATGAATCAAAACCTTTACTTCTTGAAAGAATTTGATAAATCAAATTCCTAGCATATTCCTTCATGCTTGTTTTTTTTCTATATTCATTTATGAAAAATCACGATAATTTTTATTATACATCTTTTAGGTTGTCTGATATCAATTTCAAAATTTTTGCAACAAAAAAGGGTCTGCATAAAATTCATCTTAATGATAAAAGTGTAGCTCCGGGAGCTGAACGCGCAATTAAACTTCAGCCGGATGATCCCTATTTTTTCAATATCTATACGCAGCTCGAGGAATATTTCAACCGTGAGAGAAAGAATTTTAACATTCCTCTTGATATTACCGGAACAGATTTTCAGATGAATGTTTGGAGGGAGCTGTCAAAAATTCCATACGGGAAAGTATTGTCATATAAAGAGATCGCTGAGAAGGTTGGAGGTCTGAATTATGTGAGGGCAGTAGGGAGGGCTAACGGCCGGAACCCGGTCCCAATTATTATTCCATGCCACAGGGTTATAGAAACGAACGGTAAATTGGGAGGCTATTCAGGGGGAACGGGGATCAAGGAAAAGCTTCTTGAGCTTGAAGGGAGTTTAAGTATGGAACTCTTTCAATAAAAAACCCGGAACTCACATCCCGGGTCAGAATCAAATTTTAACATAGAAAATTATTAGGCAAATAATTCTATATCCACTTCGGAATCATCTTCGTAATCGTCATCAAAGAACATCTGTCCATTTTTAGTCATAAGTATTTCATTCATTTCATCCTGGAAGAAAAATTTATGTTCACCGAATGCAGGCATTAGTTCGTTATACCAGGAAACATTTGGATCATATTTCGCAAAGAAGGGACGTTTACACCACTCAGGATTCCGTGCCTGAAGAAGAGTAAGTACAAAGACTTTTTCTCCTCTCACTTCGGCTATACCTTCAATTGCAACTTTTCCGGGCAGCGACGACATAGATGGTCCACGAACAGTTCTGCTAAGTCCGGAAACCTGCACATAGGCTTCGCGGAAAATATTATATGCTCTTTCGAGCGGTATTTCGAAATAATTCTTTGCGCCTGTATTTCTTTCGACGAAGAAATAATAGGGAATGCACCCGAGATTAACCTGGTCTTTCCACATTTTTGCCCATACGGAGGGATCATCGTTAATATGCTTAATCAGGGGTGATTGAGTTCTAATCTGTGCGCCTGTATTCCTTATCCTACGGATTGCTTCGCGGGAAACATCGGTAGACAATTCTTTCCAGTGATTGTAATGACCCATAATGGCGAGGTGCTTTCCGGAATTTACCACTCTTTCAAAGAGTTCAAGCAGTCCATCAGCATCTTTATCTGTTACATATTTATAAGGCCAGTATGCGACGGATTTAGTTCCTATTCTTATCGACTGTATATGTTCAAATTCAGGCTGCAGAAGAGGTTCGATGTAGGCTTTAATATTATTCAGGCCCATGATCATCGGGTCACCTCCTGTAAGCAGGATATCCGAAACTTCTTTGTGTCCTTTAAGGTAATGTTGAAATCTTTTTGATTCATCTGTAGCGAACCGCAGGTCATTCATACCTACAAACTGTGCCCATCTGAAACAGAATGTACAGTAGGCATGACAAGTTTGACCGCTTGAAGGAAAGATAAGGACGGTTTCCCTGTATTTATGCTGAACGCCGGGTACAGCTTCGTCATTTAGTTTGGGGACATTTTCATTCATTTGTCCTGCAGGGTGAGGATTAAGCTCGAGCCTCAAATCGTCAACAACTTCTTTAAGTTCAGTACGTGACAAATTGCGATTTAATGCATCTGCCATTCTTGTAAATTGATCGTCAGTGAGCATATCTTTCTGCAGAAATGTCAACTGGTAGATAGGATCATCCGGAACATTATTCCAATCAATTAATTCTTCTACAACATAGTTATTTGTTCTGAAGGGAAGTACTTGTGATACAACTTTCAAAACAAACTTTTCATCTCTGTTCAGGATTTTAAGTTGAGGGATGCTGTCTATATCCTTCAGACCGTAGAATTTCATTTTTCTGGGGGTTATCATGATAACATTCCTCCGGCTTATGGATGAATAATTTATGAGTAATTAGATTTTGTTGTGTACTTGTTAAAACAAGTGAATATCAGGAAAAGTCAGAAACAAGACCGATTTTCGTGATTTGGTAGTATTTGATAAGATAAAAAAAATTCCTTCTTTGTCAAGGATATTCTGCTGAGCGAGGAAAGTTTTGAAGAGATGAAAAAGCGGCGAAAATACCGCTTATTTTCATCTATTTAAGATCAGTTACTTTGCTGATATCGTCGATCTTCACAAATTTTTCATTGAATTTGTAAGAGCCTTTGCTCGTTTTAACTGTTTTAATAAGTTTTACGCTTATTCCTTCAGTTTTTTTCTTTGCTTTGGCTTTATCTGCGAAACTTTGTTGTTTGGCCATTTATATCTCCTAATAATTAAAGGGAGACAAATATAGAAAATACAATTCTTAAAAAAAAGGGGGGGAAAGGAAATCTTTGATGCCTTATATAAAGTAAGCAGTTACGTAATTAAAAAAAGGCTATATATTATATATAAATGGTTCACTTTCATATGGGAGCACTTTAAATCACATCTTTAAAAATAGCTGAAGTAATTTTTTCAAGATCAGGAGGAGATATCCTGATCTGCATTCCTCTAATCCCTGCACTAATATATATAAATTCAAATATTTGTGATGTTTCTTCAATTATTACAGGATAATTTTTCTTCATTCCAATGGGAGAGCAGCCTCCGCGTATATACCCGGTCAGCGGCAGAAGTTCATTTAATTTAATCATCTCTATTTTTTTGCTTCTACTGGCGATAGCGGCTTTTTTCAGGTTCAGCTCCTGATTGACCGGAATGCAGAAGACAAGTATTTCATTTTGATCGTTCCTGGTGACCAAAGTTTTAAATACCGTTTCTTCAGCTGCATTTATCTTGTGAGCAACAGAGGTTCCGCTTAAATCATTTTCATCCACATCATAGTTAAAGGTTTGATGAGGTATTTTTTGGGCTTCAAGAATGCGGACTGCATTGGTTTTATTCATAATCTAAAAGACCGATTTCAATTCATCGTAGCTAAGATTATAATCTTCTGAGTTTATCAGAAATTTTGTATAAGGATGTTTTGGTGAATTAAAGATATCCTCTGTGTTTCCTTTTTCAACCTGACGGCCTCTGTATATAATAATTATCTCATCACATAATTTTCTAAGGATTCTAAGATTATGAGCTATGCATATCAGCGTAATATTAAATTCATTTTTTATTTTCAAAAAGAGGTTTAATAAATTCAATTGAGATTCAGGATCCTGGGCCGAAAAGGGTTCATCCAAAATTAATAGTTCGGGTTCTGCCGCAAGCAACCTTGCTAAGGCTGCTCTCTGCTGTTCACCGCCGCTTAATTCAGATCCCTTTCGTCCCCATAAATCTTCAGCAAAGTTCAAAGAACGGAAAAGATCGTTCCTTATGTTAACCATTTCCTTTTTACCGGACCTCAATCTGACAGCTTCATCCACCATATCAGAAACTTTCCGGAAAGGATTCAGTATCTCTCCATTATTCTGAAATAATATCTGTACCGGATGAATTTTTTTATTGTCCTGTTTTATGTTATGATTGAAAATGATTTCCCCGGCGACCGGTCTGAGTATTCCGGCAAGGAGTTTCCCAAGAGTAGTCTTTCCGCTTCCCGATTCTCCGGCTATCCCGAGTGTTTTTTCCTTTTCCAGTTTAAACGAAATATCCTTAAGAATAGGTATATCATCCGTTTTACCTTTAACGGAAAACGAAAGGTTTTTCACTTCAAGGAAACTGCTGTTCATATTAATTGATTATAAGCTAATAGAAAATTTTTTAAACCCGGGATCGGGATATCGTTAAAAAACATCTCATTTGAATAAAAGTCCGACAGCTTCCCGTCAGCAAGATAGGCAATCCTGTCACCCGCATTTGCGGCGAACTGCAGATCCTGTGTAACGAGAAGAATGGACTTATCGTTATCCTTTACAAACTCTTTAAGCTTCAGCAGAATAAGATTGGAAATTGGTGTATCAATCCCGGAGGTAGGCTCATCAAGAATTAAAATCTGTGGGTGTCTTAATAAAGTGAGTATCAGCAAAAGTCTCTGCGCCATCCCGCCGCTCAATTCATAGGGATAAAGTCTGAAAAGATCTGCTCTCCCGGGCAGCAGGAATCCATTTAACAATGCATCTGCCTCGGGTTCGTTCTTAAATCTTTTAAAGTAGAAATTAATATTCTTTAACGGATCCAGACTATTGATTGCGTCCTGGAAGACATACCCTATTTTTGATCTTCTGATTTTCAATAACTCACTTTCAGGCAAAGTAAGAAGATCGGAACCATTATATTCAACTTTGCCTGATACTTTATAAAAATTTTTATTAAGCAGTCCGGTCAAAGCCCGGATTAATGTTGATTTGCCGGTTCCGTTTTTCCCCAGGATAATATTAATACTGCTGTCTGCCAATACGAAGCTCATGCCGCTTAGTAATACCTTCTCATCTTTCCCATGAAGGATAGAAATATCTTTTATATCTGCAGAAAGCATTTGTAACGTAGTTTTATTTTTTATTTGTTAAACAAAATAATAAATTACCTGCAAAGTTATTAAACAACTCTCAGGAGAAGAGTTAATGCAAGTAAGATGCCTCTATGTTCTGACATTTCTTTCTTCTTTAATTTTTTTCTCATCCTGCCAGAAAAGTTCAACTTCAACAGATTATATTGTTGTGGGAATAGCCCAGGATGTTGAATCAATAAACCCATTGTTTGCTTTCAGCGTTGACGAAGGAAGCATCTCTGAACTATTATACCTGGGAATGGTCGGTCACGACTGGAATGATGAAAAAGGTGAAATAACTTCTGAACCGCTGCTTGCAAAAAACTGGGAATGGTCAGCTGATACATCCTCGGTATTGATAAATCTACGGGACGATATCACGTGGTCTGATGGAAAAAAACTGACTGCAGGAGATGTTGTTTTTTCTTTTGATATTTTCTCCGATCCGGTGATTGACAGCAGGCTATTCGGCAGCTTTGAAAAATTTTATACCGATTCCTCAGGGCATATTGATATTCCGAAGACGTTTGAAGTTTTATCACCTTACCAGTTAAGAATAGAATTTCTTCCTCACTCCCATCCGACATTATTCAATATCGATCTTCCAATAATGCCGGAACATATATATGGTAAAATTAACAGGAAGGATGTAGCAACTTCAGATGTAAATAAAAATCCTGTTGCTAATGGCGCATTTGTCCTTGACAGCTGGGATAAAAATCAGACATTAACACTTAAAGCCAATCAACACTCCTTCTTATATCATAAAGGTATTATTGACAAAGTTATTTTTAAAATTATTCCCGGGTATACTTCGCGGCTAACCCAGCTTAAAAAGGGAGAGATTGACATTTGTGAATTTATCAAACCTGAAGATACACCGGAACTCAAAAAGCAGGGTAATATTGAAATAATCCCTGTAAAAGGAAGGGAATACGAGTATATAGGGTGGAATAATATTGATCCGGAAAAATTTAATAAGGAAGAGAAATTCGTTCCCAATAAGTTTTTCGGATCAGCAAGGGTCAGGAAGGCATTATCATATGCGATAAATAAACAGGAAATACTTGAGGAGTATCTTCATAATTTCGGGCAGCTGGCTGCAGGCCCTGTTTCCCCTATTTTCAAAGACGTTATTAACCCTGATATTAAACCGTATAATTACAATCCTGAAGAGGCAAAAAAGCTTCTCGCCGAAGATGGCTGGAAGGACAGAGATAATGATGGGGTACTGGAGAAAAATGGCACTAAGTTTTCCTTCGATCTGTTTATACCTGGCGGCAATCCCCTCAGGAATTACTCAGCTACGGTAATGAAAAATGATTTGAAAAACGTTGGTATAGACGTAAATATTCAAACAATGGAATTAAACACCTTCCTGGATAATCTGTTTTCCAAAAAGTTTAATGCATGGATAGCAAGCTGGTATATTGCATTACCTATAGATCTCAAAATGATGTGGTATTCAAAATTCAACAGCACTCCTATTAATGTCCAGAGTTATTCAAATAAGGATATTGACAAAATTCTCGATGAGATTGAGAAAAGCCCCGATAAGGAAAATCGTAAAAAATTATACAAACAATTTCAGGAGATTATGCATAATGATGAACCTGTTACATTCTTATATTGGGTTGACGATATAACGGCTCACAATAAAAGGATTAAAAATATAGATATCAATCCTCTTGGCGTAATTCATCATTGCTGGAATTGGAAACTGGAAGAGTAATAAATTTACCATGAAAGAAAGTTTCGGAAGAGCAGTACTATACAGGATAATATCCTCACTACTGATCTTATTTTTTCTTATAAGTTTCCTTTTCGTTCTGCTGCGTATTTCCCCCGGCGGCCCCGAACAAAAATTCATTTCTCCCCAGTTAAAACCAGAGCTTATTGAAAAGGTCAGGGAATCCTTTAATCTGGATAAGCCGATCACCGAGCAGTACAGTGCTTTCCTGCTCAATTCGATTAGGGGAAATTTCGGGATTTCATATAATTACAGGGAGCCTGTTTTTGATGTAATTATGGAGTATCTGCCATTCACTCTCATATTTGCCCTGATAGTGGTTATTGTACAGCTGCTTCTAAGCTTCTGGCTATCCTTCATTTCCATAAGCAGACTCAACAGCAGAGCGGACAGATATATTTCAAAGTTTACACTACTGCTGTATTCCATACCTACTTTTGTTGCCGGGGTTTTTCTTATCTATATTTTTTCAGAAAAACTAAACGTCTTCCCCTCCTCTGGTTTAAAGTCGATCCAGCATAGTGATATGGATTCTGCAGCCCGGTTCTGGGATTATATTGAACATTTAATCCTGCCGGTTATTACACTCTGCCTCGGCGGTATAGCAGTTTATTACAGGTATTTAAGAGATAACCTTGAAGAAATATACACGAAACCTTTCATTCTGAACCTGAGGGCCGCAGGCGTGAACGAAAAGGAGATAACACTTAGGCACGTCATTCCGAATGCTGTGAACCCCCTGATTACCGTAACAGGAATTGACCTTGGATTGCTTTTAAGCGGTGCTTTAATAACGGAAGTGATTTTTGGTCTGCCCGGAATGGGCAGGCTGACGGTTACAGCTATACTTACCAGGGATTATCCCCTGGTTCTTGGATGTACATTTACAGCGGGTATTTTTATCATCATCACGAACCTTGCTGCAGATATTGTGAAAGCCAGAATTGATAAAAGATTAATTAAAGGAATCTCCGGGTAATTGAAATTCAGAATTAAAAACCGGCATTTTATACTTTTTGCGTTGCTGCTGTTGATAGTTTTACGGTTTTCCCGTTTATCAGAGATTGCAGTTTTATTCTATTCCTTTATAAGATCATTGTTCGACAGACACGTTGATACTTTATCCGCACTGAACTTTTCACTTACGGATAATTTCTTTTCACTGATTTTCCTTACTGTACTTGTTGTTTTCCTATTTTTCGGAAAGCGCGGCAAACCGGTTCTGGATAAAGCAGCGGACTTCACCTCTATAGTAATTATAGTATTATTTATATTCTTTATTTTCGCGCCTTTTGCTGCAACTACCGAACCTGATTTTCAAAATAATATAGGCGTCACAAAACTATTACCCCCGTTTTCTGAAGTAAAAATGATTCACCCGGTATACAGCAATTATGCGACTGATCTTTACAGTGTGGAATCCAGGTTATTGAATGACAATTCCATTTATATTGATAGTATAAGAAAGGCTGAGAACGGATATTATTATTTTCAAAAGGGGATAAAAACCAGGGCTGAAATTAATAAAATAGAATTTAAAGATGGTCTCCCCCTGATGGGCCGGAGAATTTTTATACTAGGTACTGATGAATATGGCAGGGATGTATTTTCCCGGCTGGTTTACGGTACGAGGATATCGATGATTGTAGGGCTGGGCGCAGTTATAGTTTCGTTTCTGCTTGGTATTAGTTTTGGATTTCTTTCCGGGTATTCCGGGTGGTTTATTGATACAGTTCTCAACCGCTTTACGGATATGTTCCTATCAATACCTGTTATTTTCCTGATCATACTTATTCTGACTTTCTTTGGAAATTCGATCTTTACAATAATATTTATCCTGGGTTTTTCAGGCTGGATGAGTTTATTTAAAATCGTCCGCAGCGAGGTAATTTCGATTAAACAAAAGGATTTTTTTATTGCAGCTTCCAGGATAGGACTTTCAAACCGGAAATTACTAACCAGAGAAATTCTTCCCGTAATCATCGCTCCGGTAATTGTCAATCTTATATTTCAATATGGAAATGTTATCCTTGCTGAGGCGGCATTAAGCTACCTTGGTCTGGGAACAGGGCTTAACTATCCCTCCTGGGGAGCAATGATTGAAGCAGGACAGGAATATCTGTCGCAGGCATGGTGGATGATTTTCTTTCCTGGACTTACACTGGTATTGACTTTATTTACGGCTAATAACCTCGGCAGGGAATTGAATCTGTATTATAACCCTGGAATAAGTGAATGATTAATGACCGGTATAAAATAATCAGGAAAGCCGGGCAGGGAAGGAGCAGCGTTTACCTGTGCGAAGATATCCTTAGACCTGGTTTGCAGGCAGCAATAAAAATACTGTCTGCTGCTGCAGAAGTGGAAGAACGAAAGTCGTTCCGGGATGAATATTTCCTGTTAAAAAAGCTGAACCATCCGAACATTATAAGCGTCTTTGATTATGGATGTGTTGTCTCGCTTGATCCGGATGATAGCGAATACAGGATTGATAAAGACAGTCCCTTCTTCACCCTTGAATATTTTGCAGGCTGCGAATTAACTGAGTTTAATGATCTGAAGCAGGAACCTGTCTTAATTGATGTAATCTGCCAGGTGTCCTCTGTTCTTTATTATCTGCATCAGTCGGCATATATTTATTATGATTTGAAATCAGAAAATATTCTCATAAAAGAAAAAGACGGAAAGCCGGTTATTAAATTTATCGATTTCGGTCTGACTTCAAGTCTTAAAGATGCCGGGAACATAACCGCGAAGGGTACTGCAGAATACATAGCTCCCGAAATATTAAGGAGAGAAAAGATTGATCATCGTGTGGATCTTTATTCTTTCGGAATTTTATTATACAAAATAGTTTATGGCAAATTTCCTTTCAGGCATAATGACCAGCTTAATATCTATAAAGCACATCTTGATGAAGAATTTGACTTTCCTGATTCCTCTTACAGCATCGGTCTGCTGAATTTAATTCAAAACTTATTATCAAAAGAAGCAGATAAAAGATTTGATACCTCAATTGGCATAATGAATGAAATCGCTCCTGCCAGCATTAAAAATTATAAAAATGAATGGACCAGGATACCTGTTTTCAGCGGGCGGAAAGACTCGTTTTCAATAATCTCAACATATATTGAAAAGGAGAACAGCGGTGAGGTCCTTAGTATCAAAGGTGCTGAAGGTGCAGGGAAAAGTACACTCCTTCAGGAACTGAATTATAAATTTTCCTCTTCCGTGCTCATTTCTGCCGATCAGAATTCAGGCTATAATATCTGGCAGCACCTGCTGAGAGGAATTTTGTATCAGCAGAATATCTATGCCGGAATTGATACAGGCACATTAGCAGAAGCTAAAAGGATTCTGAATGGAAAGAGCATTAATCTTGTTGATGATTTAAAAGCAGTAATCATAAAATTGATTTCAGCCGGCAGGTTTTCCCTCTTAATAGACGACTTTAATTTATTAAGCAATTTTGATCTCGAGATTTTTCTTCAGCTCATACCGGTTTTACAGGTAAGTAAAATTAAAATCGTACTTACAGAGGAATCCTCGAATATTTACCATTCAACGGTTCTAAATAACCTGCAGGTTATTAATCTTAACCCGTTCACAGAAATTCAGGTAAACGAGTTTGTTCAAAATAGCTTCGCAGATTTTTATCCAAAGGATGAAATCAGCAAGGCTGTAATGCTGTATTCCGATGTTCTGCCGGGCAGTATAGAAATTTTCTTAAAAGACTTAATTGTACTTGACATCTTCCATTTTACTGCTCTCGGACCGGTTCTTAAAATCGACAAAAGCCTGGATACAATCTTAAAGGGAAGTCAGGAAGATATATACCGTTTCAGGTTCAATAACCTTGATGCAGACAGCAGGGATCTTGCAATTTTTCTTTCCCTCTTTAATGTTAACCCTGATATCGAAACCATAAGTAAGTTGACTGATGAATCAGTCTGGAAACTTAACGGCAGTCTAATAAAATTATCCGAAGCGAATATACTTCATTACAGCCCTGTGTTCGGAACAGTTCAGTTTACCTCCCAGGGAATAAAGGAGTACATATGTTCAACTATTGGAGATTTATCAGCAGCACACCTGA
>Ga0075269_10000181_pt1 | contig 10602 bp, 8 predicted proteins | sample SF_Rice_5C_0N_10_FD_69773 | JGI IMG/M metagenome (GOLD analysis project Ga0075269, IMG submission 69773) | Rice paddy soil microbial communities from Twitchell Island, California, USA - SF_Rice_5C_0N_105 | ecosystem: Environmental > Terrestrial > Soil > Paddy field/soil | place: USA: Twitchell... | reverse complement strand
TAAGGTTTCCCTTTAATCTTTATTATTTGATTTATCTAGAGAATAATAGTGGGTTAAAACCTTATTGCTTGTTGAAACCTTAGTAACACAAATCCCCATCAAATAAATTAACCTTATAACCTTATTCAATGTACAATCCACAGCTATTTTTCTTATTTCTTAATACCTATATTTTAGACAGGTATGATAAAGGAACTTACCTCTTTGGTTCCGGGAAATTAATATAGTTAATTGCCGGCTGCGACTTTAATACCAGTTCAATGTCACGGGCTATCGAAGTTATAACTTTGTCCTGCGATTCTTTAGTAAACCCGCCGATATGAGGAGTGAATATTACATTATCCATCTCATTCAGCTTTGATTTTTCGGGCGGTTCCTTTAGCCTCACGTCCAGAGCGACTCCGTTTAACTGCCCGCTTTCTAATGCCTGAATTAAATCTTCCTCTACTATTACATTGCCTCGTGAGGTGTTTATCAAATATGCTCCCGGTTTTATCTTTGCATATGTCGCTTTGTTAAACAACCCGATAGTATCCTTAGTTGAGGGAAGATGAACTGTAATAAAATCTGATTGCCCTAGCAGCTCATCCAGGCTCTTTGCCTGCTCAACAATGCTCTCAAGTCCCGCTCCGTTGTAGTATTTATCATAAGCCATTACTTTCATTCCGAATGAGTTCGCCCTTACAGCAACTGTCTTTCCTATCTTTCCGAACCCAACTATGCCAAGAGTTTTCCCATACAGTTCTACACCAAAATGTCCTTGCCTGTCCCAGTTGCCAGACTTAGTACTTCTATCTCCGGAAGGTATCCTTCTTGCCAGTGAAAGTACTAATCCAATTGCAAGCTCCGCTGTGGAAATTGTATTACCGTCAGGAGTATAGCAAACAACAATGCCCTTCTGACTCGCATATTCAACATCAATATTGTCATAGCCTACTCCTGCTCTTCCGATTATCCGCAGAGACTCTCCGCTGTCGATTATCTTCTTATCAACTTTAGATTGATTCCTTATCAACAAAGCCTTGGCGCCTTTTACAGCTGCTGCTAATTTATCAGGGTCTTTCCAGAGTTCATTTTGTTTCTCTATTGTATATTGGCCCTTTAATTCATCTAAGGCTTTTCCGGTTATATTTTCAGGTATTAAAATATCCAATTTGGTATCCACTATTTTGTTTATAAATTATTCTTTATCTCTAATAATATTATTGAATTTAATTTCTTCTTAAAATTACAATCTTTTATTTAGTCCGGGCACAGCTTCGCCCTGTGACTCCCATTAAATTCAAAATACAACATTGTATACATCTAATTGCAGACAAAAAATTATAATTAAAATCCGGCTTATTTACAGTATTTTTTTATCCGGTAAATTCAAATCAGGCAGTCATGCTGTTCTTGAAAATCTTTAGGTTGATCCTCGTATTATTAATTCCGTATCTAAAATCAATAACTTTGGCTTAACAGATTTTTTCTCCGACTCAATAGTTTCTATTAATATTTCGGCGGCTTTCTTTCCCATCTCAAACGATGGCTGGCCTACCGCAGTCATTGGAGGATCTACTAGAGTCATCATTTTGTTATTTGAAAAACCTACTATTCCGATCTGACTCGGAATTTTTAATCCTGCTTCTCTTATTCTTTGATATGCACCAATAGCTACTGTCGCATTGACTGCAAAAATAGCATCAGGGGTGTTATTCAGACTTAGAAGTTTGTCCATTGATGTATATCCGTCAATTTCATCTAATCCTCTAAACTGAATTAACTCTTCTTCTACTATTAAATTTCTTTCCTTTAGTGCTTGCCTATATCCTTTTAATCTCTCTCTGCAGATTTCTAATGTTTGAGGGCCGGCAAGGTGTGCAATTTTTTTGTAACCTTTATCTATTAAATGATCTGTCGCTTTACAAGCACCTTTAGCATTATCAATTATAACCTTACTGGCTGTAATATCTTCACTGGCGCGGTCAAAAAAAACTAACGGCATTCCATGGTCAACAACACTTTTAAAGTGAGCGGAGCTTGTAGTATTCTGCGAGATTGATGCAATTACTCCAGCCACTCTTTGTTGAATCATAGAATTGGTATTTATAACTTCTCTTTCATAGCTCTCATTAGACTGACATACGATTATCGTATATCCGCAGTTATATGCTACTTCTTCAATACCGCTGATAGCCGATGAAAAAAAATCATGTTTTATTTCGGGAACAATAACACCAATGATAGTTGTCTTATTACTTTTTAAACTCTGAGCAATTGGATTCAGCTTGAAATTGTATTCGTTTACTAGTTTAAGTACTTGTTTCTTTGTGGACTCTTTGACATCAGGATGCCCGCTTAACGCACGTGAAACCGTAGAAGCGGATATCCCTAATTTTTTTGCTATGTCTGTAATTGTAATATGTTTCATTAAAAATTTTTATTTGCCACAATCGTTACCGCAAACGTATGCAAATTACGAGTGCAAATTATTTTTGTCAAGTAAATTCTTACATTTTTTATATTACTTTTTACTTTTATCCAAAATAGATCCTATCCTTGTAACATCCCAGTAAATCAAAGCTGTTAAAAACATTTTAATTTTTTCTCTCTCTGGCTCCCATTAGAAAATTATACTATTCAGTCTGTCCTATCAGAAAAGTACATAACTATGCTTGAATGGGTAACATTATATATGTCAGGTCAGCATACTACCTAAATCCGGCCTAAATGGCATGTTAACGGCATCCTAATGGCATGTAAATGGCATGTTAACGGCTTAAAAATTAATAAAGAAGCCATTAGCATGCCGTTAGGATGCCATTTGGGTGCCTTTTAGGTACCTATTATATAGTATATAAAGCCCAAGTAGGGTTAGTTGTGTAATTAAGTTAAAATTTGACTAAGGAAAACTAAAGAATATTATTTAATATGGATGAAAGAGATATGTACAAATGCTGGGAAAATAATACAAGTAACCTCAATAATTTTAAGCAGTTATATGAGGTATGCCTCTTGAAAATTGAAAAATATTAACCAATATTGATATTCTCTATACCTACATTAAGAATTGCTAGTCTCAATTAATATGAATATTTTACACCTTTTAGGTAAAAATTACCTATATTATATTCATATTTTATATAATTGTGCTTAAATTAAATAATTTTGCAAGTTTTCTCTTTTGGTACAATTTTGGAAGCCTTTATGTGATTTTAATAACAAAAGTTGAATTATTAAGGGTAATCCGTGGGAAACAAATCTTTGCACAAACAATGGTCGATAGACAATGGGGATTACATTAGGAAGAATGATGATCAATATTTGAATATGGATGATTTAAGAAAAAAAGAAAAGATTAAGAAATTTGTATTTTTAGAAATCTTATTGATTATAGCATTCAGCGCAGAATTTTTTATACTAAAGCAAATCGCCAAAATATAAAATATTACTTTGTATAATCCGGAAATAAGACTTAATTATTGACCGGATTGTAATTTTAATAACTTATTTTTATTCAATATCCTTTGTAATGGTATCTACGGATATAACTTCTAATAATTTATTGTTGTCAATAATAACGGCACTTAATTTATTTCCGCTGTATGCGGAGGTATCTATATAAATTACATTGCTGTACATATCAAACATTACCTCTTCACGTCTAGTATGTCCGACTATTTGCAATTTACCAATATTCATCAACTCGCCTCTTGTCCAAAGAATACCATGAGTTTTATCTAAATCTACCCGTAAAATATTTTCAACCGAGCTTGAATTGTTTAATATATTTTTAGGCAGCTTGAGCTCGTAATATTTAGAAATACCTGCGTGAGAGATAAAACAATCCGGCAAGTCAATTATTACTGAGGAATGAATAATTAAATTTAAGTGCTCTTCAATCTTGCTAAACCGGTTATTATAAGAATCCAAAGTCCTTTCATATCCATTATATATCCATGCTTCACCCATTTCACTTGCAGGCTTATGAATGAAATAATAAAACATATAATCGTGATTTCCGGGAGTAAATCGTATACCTTGCTCATGTAAAAAATCAATTACTTCTAAACTGTACTTGCCTCTATCGACTAAATCACCGACACTATATATTTTTATTCTGGGATATTTTGCTCTAACCTTATTTACCAACTCGTTTAGGGTAAAAAAACAACCGTGTATATCTCCTATTATTGCAACCATAATACTCAACAACTTCTAAATAAAATTCTTTTCTAAACATACATACAATTCTATTTTATTTCTACTTCGAATTTAATGGGAATAAAGAAATGGGAAAAGGCGAAAGTAAAACGCATCAAGTAAAACATAATTAGTCAAATATATTTATTTTCTTTAGCATACCTATAGAGCATATCTCTGAAATCAGGGTGAGCAATACTAATTAAAGCTTTGACTCTTTCCCTTATAGATTTACCAAATAACTGTACAATTCCATATTCCGTAACAACATAATGAACATCAGCCCTTGTTGTTATAACTCCCGCGCCTGGTTTAAGGTATGGGACTATTTTTGAAATCTTCCCATCCTTAGTAGCTGACGGTAAGGCAATAATGGGCTTGCCTCCTTCGGAGTGGCTGGCGCCTCTAATAAAATCCAGCTGCCCGCCGAATCCGCTGTATAACTTTGGCCCGATTGAATCGGAACAGACCTGCCCTGTAATATCAATTTCTATAGCCGAGTTAATTGCTACCATTTTATAATTCTTGGCAATTACAAATGGATCATTCACATATTCTTGCCTATGGAATTCAATCATCGGATTGTTGTTTATAAAATTGAAAAGCTTCTTAGTTCCCAGGACGAAGCCCGCCACAATCTTGCCAGGGTGAAGAGTCTTCAATTCATTAGTTATCACGCCTTTTTCGACAAGCTCAATAGCTCCGTCAGAAAACATTTCTGAGTGGATGCCCAACGCTTTTCTATCGGCAAGATATTTAAGGACAAAATCAGGAATGGCACCAATTCCCATCTGGAGGGTTGATCCGTCTTCAATTAATTCTGCTATGTTGTAGGCTAGCTTTTTGTTTATCTCGGTAACTTCGGGAGAGGACTCACGTTCACCTTGGGGCAGCTCTTCTATTTCTTTGTCAACTTCAACTACAAAATTTATTTTATTTATATGGATAAAACTGTCGCCAAGAGACCGGGGCATGTTTTTATTAACCTGGGCAATAACAATTTTTGCTTTTTCTGCACCGGTTTTTGTCAGTCCTACTTCAACACCAAAGCTGCAGAATCCATGTTCATCAGGCGGAGAAACATGTATCAGAGCGACATCAAGATTGATATATCCTTTTGCAAATAAGAGAGGAGTTTCATACAGAAAAATTGGTGTGAAATCAGCTCTACCGTCTCTAACAGCTTCGCGGCTGTTGCCGCCGATAAAAAAGGCATTGTGCCTAAAGTGTCCGTCCATTTCCGGTTTCATATATGAAACGTCTCCGACTGCAAGCGCATGCATAATCTGAACGTCTTTCAATTCATCTTTTCTTTTTACAAGCGCATCGATTAATACAGTAGGAAAAGCACAATTGGAATGGGCAAGGATTTTATCGCCGGATTTAATTACTTTAACAGCTTCATCGGCAGAAACAATTTTTTGATTGTATGTATTTAAGATATTAAATGGTGTCGAATTCTTAAACTTTATATCATCAATAGCTACCATAATATTCAGATCTATTAATTCTCTTTTGGAGATTTTTATTAACAATTTTAATTAGTTGAGAAAACTCTCAGCTTTCTATATTCAAGATTAAAGACATTGGCTATTGCTTCGTTAGAACAATACCCTTGGTAAGTGCAGACTCCTTTTGAAAGCCCGTCATCACCAAGCAGTGCATTGGCTAAACCGTTTTCGGCAATGTTCAATATATAGCCCAGAGAAGCATTATTTAAGCCGTAGCTAGCGGTCTTTGAAACAAGTGCCGGCATATTCGGGACACAATAATGAATTACATCATGCATTATATAGATTGGATCAGAAATAGCAGTAACCCGGCTTGTCTCAATACATCCTCCTTGATCAATTGAGACATCAATTATCACTGCACCTTTCTTCATCTTCTTTACCATTTCTTCTGACACCAAATGAGGAGTTTTCTCTCCTCTGATTAAAACAGCACCAATAAGAACATCGGCAAATTTTACGCCCCTAGAAATTGTATAAGGATTAGCCATAACGGTAGTAATCTTTTGCCGGAAAGCAGAATCCAATTTTCTTAACCTGCTTAGATCATTATCGATAACAATTACTTGAGCACCCCGTCCTAAAGCAGCTCTAGCGGCAGTTGTACCGACAACTCCTGCGCCAAGAATAACTACAGCTGCAGGAGCAACTCCAGTAATCCCTCCCAGCAGAATACCTCTGCCTCCCTTGACATAACTTTCCAAATATCTTTCTGCAATTTGGATAGATAGCTGCCCTGCAATTTCGCTCATTGAATGAAGTACCGGCAATCCGGTTTCATTTTCTATAAGTTCATATCCGATAGCAGTAACATTCTTTTGCAGAAGATTCTCCATTGTAGACTTTTTGCTTATAGCAAGATGAAGAAATGAGAAAAGAATTTGATTTTCTTGAAGAAGATCAGTCTCGCTTTCGGTAAGAGGAGATACCTTAGCAATTAACTCTGAGCGGTGAAAAGCCTCCTCCTCGCTGTAAACAATTGTTGCCCCGGTTTGAACATAGTCTTCATCGCTTAAATTGCTTCCTTCGCCGGCCCCGCTTTGAAAGTATACTGTATGGCCTGCTCTAATTAAAGCGTCTACTCCCGCAGGTGCAAGAGCTACCCGCTTTTCTTCAAATATATTTTCTTTGGGTATCCCTATTCTCATATTATTAAAATTATATATTTTATCTAACTAAACCTACCTATTAAGTATTTAACTTTCAACTAAAAATAAGATCTGAAGAAGTGAACTTTCAAACAGGGGTTATTGCGCCTAAACCTGATAAAACCGATATTACATTCCTTGCCGCAAGTAAAGCCATGTTGGTTCTAGCTTCAGTTGTAGCACTGCCGATATGCGGAAGTACAACAGCATTATCTAATTTTAAAAATGCCGGATTTATATTGGGTTCATTTTCAAAGACATCTAATCCTGCGCAATAAATTTTCTTCTGCTTCAAAGTTCTTATTAATTCCTTCTCGTCTATAATCTCGCCCCTGGATGTATTTAACAATACGGCGGTCTTCTTTAACAGATTTAATTTATCTTTGTTCATGAAGTGAAAGGTTTCTTTGGTCAGAGGCAGATGAATTGATATGAAATCAGATTTCTTAAGTAGTGTATTTATAGGGGCCTTCAAAGCATTTGTAATAGCTTCAAGAGAATCATTTCTTCTTTTGGATGAATAAATTATATTCATACCGAATGCTTTCCCTCTAATTGCTGCAGCGGTACCGATCCTACCGGCACCTAAAATCCCGAGGGTCTTTCCTCTTAATTCTATTCCTAGTAGAAGATCAGGCTTCCATCCTTTATATTTTCCGTATCTTAAAAATTTTTCGGATTCAACAACTCTTCGTGCACAAGTCAGCAATAAAGCAATCGTAAGATCGGCAGTGGAATCAGTTAAAACATCAGGTGTATTTGTAACAACTATGTTTTTCTTTTTTGCATAATTAACATCGATATTGTTATACCCGACGGCATAGTTGGCAATTATCTTACATTTAAGTAATTGGTCAATTAAAGGCTTATCGAATTTTTCAGTTAAAAGAGGAATTACCGCATCTGCGTCTTTTATCTTCTCAATAAGCTCATGTCTGGAAATTGCAGAGTCCTTTTTAAAAACCGAAACGTCACATCCGTAATCAATTAAGAGTTTAATTGCAGAAGGGTGTATTTGCCTTGTAATAAATACCTTTGTCAATTTCTTTTTCATTTTTCTATCCGAATAACATCCTTACAATAAACACAGCTCCAAGAATACCAGCTAGATCAGCTATAAGGCCTGCCAGAAGCGAATGTCTTACATTACGAATATTAACTGCCCCGAAATAAACAGCCAGCACATAAAATGTAGTCTCAGAACTGCCGTACAAGGTTGATACCAGAATGCCTATAAAAGAATCCGGGCCATGGACTGAAATTATTTCTGCCATTACTCCAAGAGACCCGCTTCCGGAAAGCGGCCTCATTAATGCCATAGGCACAGCTTCAGCGGGCATCCCGATTAAATTAGTTATTGGATGAAGCAGATAAACCAGCCAGTCCATTGCGCCGCCTGCTCTAAATATTCCGATAGCAACTAGCATAGCAACAAGGTAAGGAATGATCCTAATGGCAATATTAAAACCCTCTTTTGCACCTTCAACAAACTTCTCATAGACTTTTACTTTTTTAAATGCTCCGTATCCGATAAAAACGACAATTAAAAAAGGAATAGCTATAGTAGAAAATATTTGGATTATAGTTTTAATTAGGGAAGGATTAATAAAACCTAAAGCGGATCCAATAACCTTTCCAGCTCCGGTATAAGCAGTTAATAAGATTACAAGAACAATTGCAATAAAAATAGATAGGCCTTTTAAATTAGATCTAAGCCATCCTGGTAACCCTCCTTTTTGAATGGGAAATTTTTCAAGTGTTTTTGCTGCAGTAATGCCTGCTACAGTAGCACAAAAAGACCCGAATAACGAGGTACCTATAATGATGGCGGGTTCGCTGCTTCCTGAGGCAGCACGGATAGCGATTGCAGTAGCCGGAATTAAAGTCATACCCGCAGTATTTATTGCAAGGAATGTACACATTGCATTTGTTGCAGTGCCTTTGTTCGGATTCAGTGAGTCAAGGTCTTCCATTGCTTTTAAACCGAATGGAGTTGCGGCATTCCCGAGGCCAAGTATATTTGCAGATATATTCATTATCATAGATCCCATTGCAGGATGATCAGAAGGGACATCAGGGAATAATCTTTTTGTAACAGGCTTTAGTAATCGAGCTATTATTGCAATTAGTCCGGCATCTTCGGCAACCTTCATAACCCCAAGCCACAATGCCATTATGCCAATAAGGCCTAAAGAAATTGTTACTGCAGTCCCGGCATAATCGAGAGCTGCGTTAGTAACACTTTTTAGCTTAACAAATGATATATCTTCCAGTTTTATTTTTGCAAAAGCCGCCGTCGGTGAGATTAAGCTGTCAAATTTTATTTTGCCCGTTAGGTTATCTTTATTTGAAGATGAGGATGCCATTTCCTGCCAGATATCAGGTTCATTTTTATCGACATTAAAAATTACAGAGCTTTCAGATTTACTTCCATGTGTTGTTAAGTTAATAGGGATATTTACGTCAGTAGCTATATTAGCTTTATAAAATGAATTGAAGTCGGATTTTTTAACAAGCATAAAAGCATTGTAAGTTTTTTGGGTATCTGCATTGAAAGGCTCATTAAATTTTACCAGGACATGAAGGGTTTCGTTATTACCAAATTTATTCTGGCTATTATCTACAATATCGGTTGTTATTGCAGTACCAATACCTAAAAATAGCAGTGCGATCCACACGTAATTCAACATTTACGGCCTATATAAGAATTATTTTAATAAGAATATTGCTTAAGCTTAAGCATATAATTAGAAATGAAATCTTCAGATTTTCCTCTGATTAAATTATTTGATTATGGGTCAAACTATCCACCGGTTTCTTCAAAAGCTTGTATTTCTTCCGTATCAATAATAATTATATTACTTAAAAAAGACATGTCGATTTTATCATTTATTGTCTTTTTGTACTTCTGAATATAATTCTGCTGCAAATCGTTGATCACTTTTGAGTCATCAACTTTCCTAACAACACCTCTAATAGTAATTGAAAAGACATTATAAGATGGGTCATAATCAATGTTCTTAGTTTTTCGAGCTTTCCCGTACCTCATGACCGTAAAAGAAACAATAGAATCAAAATGAATACCTGAAGCTAATTCGTTGTCATTGTTAAAGAAAATAAATATATTCTTATCTTTGTAAATATATGGAGTGACAATTTGAACAAATTTTTCGCTTGTCAGATTTAATACAAGCACCCCTGCTAATGAAGATTGAAGTTCTTTTTCAATTAGCTCCATGTCTCTTACCTGATTAACAATTTTACGCATAATTCAATTCTTTAACATTTTAGGATTATTTTAACTAATAACATTGACAATATAAAATAAAACTATCTAATTTAAAATAGTTTAGATTATTAAAAAATATTAAAGGGAAATATTTCAAATCTTACCAAATTGAATATATCTGTACAATTTATCTACCGAAAGGTAGAATTGTACTTTCTAAGCAAAAAGAAAAATAGCTGTGGTTTATATATAGAATAAAGTAATAAGGTTTATTTATTTGATGGGGATTTGTGTTACTGAGGTTTTAACAAGCTATAAGGTTTTAACCCACTATTATTCTCCCGATAAATCTAATAATAAAGAGTAAAGTGAAACCTTATTAAGTGTTTTTTCAACTTAGTAACTACGATAAATAATCTACAGAAAGACCTTATCTCCTTATTCCTTTTATAGTAAAGTTAAAAAATGTTTAGGACAGCATGATACTAAATAAATAAAAGGGTATTGATTTGGAATCAGATTAAAATAT
>Ga0075269_10000180_pt1 | contig 10615 bp, 6 predicted proteins | sample SF_Rice_5C_0N_10_FD_69773 | JGI IMG/M metagenome (GOLD analysis project Ga0075269, IMG submission 69773) | Rice paddy soil microbial communities from Twitchell Island, California, USA - SF_Rice_5C_0N_105 | ecosystem: Environmental > Terrestrial > Soil > Paddy field/soil | place: USA: Twitchell... | reverse complement strand
CTATTAAAATAAATTTTATACGTTATTTATTGATTCTTTATTTTATAATTAATAATTTTTATTTAGATATGTCATTCGACTAAACTAAATAATCAAGTACCGAAATCTAATTTACCTTCCCCGCCAAAGAAAAGCACGCCATCCCCTCCAACGGAGGGGCGAGGGGTGGGTAAATATTCTTAACTTTATAAACATTACTATAACCTCTTATTCAAAATCAAATATAAACCGTATAACTTCCGAATAAATACTGTTAAAGCAGCAGTCATTATTTCATTGTATTTTAATTTTTCAACTGTTTTACCTATCCGGCCTTGTCGGAACAGTTTACTATTCTTTTTATTCACTATTAATACACATTCAATTATTGAAAAGCTCTCAAGTGAATAAAGTAACAGATATTTGGAAATTCAAATTGAATTATTTTCATTCATAAATTACTTCAAATATTTCAACACTCTCCCCATTACTTCCCCCCTGCTCTTCTCTCCAACTATCGTTTCAAACGGAAAACCTAAAACAATAACTCCATACTCTTTTTTATAAGCTACGCCTGCTCCGAAATTATTTTCATTATACCTAAAAATAATTTCACTTCCATTATTAGCCGATAAAGCATCCGGCGCCGTAACAGCATATATGCTGTCATTCAATGTGTTATTATATTCCAACAATAAGCTCTCCTTACAAAAAGAAGATGGAACTGAATTTACCTTGCCTAATTTATCAGCATATCCATTAGCCCATTTATATTTTAATATGTTAGAAGCAAATGTTATATCACCGGAATCCCGTGAAGGATTAGAAAAAATATCACTGCCGACATATGAGCCTGAAATAAAAATATTCCCTCCCTTATTCAGATATCCTTCTATTATCTTTTGAAACTTCTTTGTATATATCTTATACCTTGTTCCATTGATCGAATCTCCTTCCGGCTTAGGCCAGTGTGTTTCCTTCTCTTCCCCTAGTATTAAATCAATAAGCTTATATTTCGAAATATCAATAAGATTATCTTCGACTGATTCAACCCCGCTTGAGACGAATGAATAACCTGATTCTCTAATTGATTTTCCGTGAACATACGGATAATCGAAGCTGTTCCCCGCTATTACTTTTGTTTCATAATCGGAATGACTCGCACCGTGTCCCGGATTATCGTCAGTAATCCATTTTGAGTACGGATTAAAATCGTACTGCTCGCCAACATAGCTCATATCATATTTGTCAAAAACACCTGGATCTACATTTTCAAGATAACCTGAGAAGGTATCCGTATTTACTGAAGCTGGCCCGCTGACCCTTTCGAACCCGTTTATTATCAATACCGGTTTTTTGTCGTTATTTAATCTGCAGACAGATAATATTTCCGACGGAAAACTCTCCCCTCCTTTATTTACTGCAGTAATTTTATAGCTGTATATGTTACCGGGTATTATTTCATTATCAACATAAATAGTGTCGTTAACAATTGTACCATTATCAAAACCGCCTTCATTAATTCTTCGGTAAACAATATATTTATCCGGCCTCGCTGTAGGTTCAAGCTGATCCATCTCCGGTTTCCATTTTAGTAATACTTTCATGTTTTGATTAAACTCAGCAGAAAAATGAGTATCAGGAAGTGGCTGTACAACATAATTAAATCCATACTGCGCCGAGAGAAATTTTAACATGCCTTTATAAATTGCTCTTGAGACATCAAACCTGAAACGCGGATCAAGATTAAATTTTGTATCAATTAAGTTTTCATGGGACAAAAGCTCAAGAAGCAGCGACGGAAAATTAGGCCTTGTTGCTTCACTGTATCTTGCATTCCATAGCCATCTTCTGTTCCAAATAGGATCATACTTCGCTCTTATATCATCAACTACCTGGGTCTGCACTATATCTGCCAGATCGCGATTAGCAAACCTCGATACACTATCAGGGAACTTATCTTTCAAGTCTATTGACGGAATGCTGTATATTGATAATGTCCCAATGGTTGTATCATTCTTAGTTATCCCTGCATCTGTATGAAATGCAAGCGAAAGATCTATCGGAATTCCCAAGCCTTTTACATTCCTGTCTGTATTTGGCCCGTAAGGTGCGCCATAAAGATAATTTCCATACTCGGCTCTGCACTGGTAATCATCATTATAATCCAACGTATCGTTATTCAAATTATAAACTAAAGTATCCGGCATGCCTGCATCCTGCAGCCAGTATCTGGATCCTTCGGAAAATTTCGGCAGTCCGCTTGTGCTTCCCCCCCTCTCTACATCACCCATACCTCCGCCGAACCTCACAGCATCTGCTGAAACAATTCTGCCTGCCTGCTTACTCTCATTGGATAATTCAACGCTTCCGCTAAGTTCGTTCTTTCCTTTCCCGAATTTAAACTTCCCTAGATAAAGCCAGGTGCCGCCGCCGATCTTTTGATTTACTAAGAACTCAGTTGATCCGCCAAGATGGTTTATTGTATAATGTGCATCATCAATATTATTATCAGAAGAATTATATGAAATATAGACCGCATACTCTCCTGTTGCCGGTATATCCGGGATCCAATCTGCTTCACTAGTTCTTTTGTCCGAAGAATTGGTAACCCTATATTTACCAATCCTAAATGGATTAACACCTGTTTTATATGGAGCTTCACCTGTACCGAATCCCTCTCCTTTTCCATATGTCCAGCCGTCAGTTGAGTAATCGGCCTTTTCACTGTAATTGCCTGACATATCATCAACAATCACTTCATTAGTTTGTAAGTCCCTCTCTCTTGGAATAAATACATTTGCACCCGCATTTTCTAACATAGGTTCAAGATACGGAATTATATAAGAGTATGGCCCTAAATCTTCAACTGTCAGATATAAACGCGCTCGCTGCCACATCCACCTGTGCTGACTGTTATTATAATACCATCCGTGGCTCGGCCAGACTAAAATATTTCTGTTCTCTAATCCGTTTTCTGCTTCATATGGTTTGCTAATATTTTTTATAACTGACGGTGCAAAATCTTTCTTGATAGGAAGCCTGCTCTTATCGTAATCAGATTTATTCCTATAGAAATTTGGAATAAGTTCTTCTATCGGCAATCTTAGTGATATAATTGAGAAATTGTAATCATTAAAATCCTGTCCAAAAAAATCCTTAACTGTGGAATAAATTTCCTTTACACTGCTGTCTCGAAAAGGGATGTAAGATAAATCTCTATTAAAGAATATTTTTACCAGCTTCAAATTTTGATCAATTATTATTGTATCAATCTTAGTAGTCGGAGGCACATGCAGCACTATTTTCTTCTCGCTAAATTCCTTTCTAAATTCATCAGACTTATTATAAATTGTTACCTTCCCCACAGGCGCACACCCGGTTATAAAATATATCAGGAATGTAACTACAAATAGAAATGATAACAGCTTTTTCATTTTATCCACAATTATTTTAGATTAAATAAGATGTACTTAGAAGTTTTACATAAACAAGGGACATCATTCTATACGAAAAATTATATTACATCGAAACTTTAATACCCTGCCTCCTAAAAAAGAGAGAATTGTCAATTATAATCTAACCCATCAATATTGTCATACACTCTAAGATCACTGAGTGTCTGTATTTTTCATGATGCTTTGAGTTCAGTAAAAAGACAGACGTATCGAAGTGATCTTCCGTCAGTGCAAAAAAGCACGTTGTTCCCTCCTTCGGAGGAGCGAGGGGTGGGTACTCCCGTTCCCAAGTTCATTTTAATAACGAACACCCCTATCCTCTCTTTCTTTTATTCTATACCTTATACTTACTAATATTATTATATACCCTATCAGTTCTATTCTATTTTCCACTCCCCCTACTTCAACACTACCATCTTCTTCACCATCACAACTCCCCCTGCGGTTAATCTATAAATGTAAACTCCTGATGCAAATTTTGAAGCATCAAATTGGATTCTATAATTCCCTGCTCTCTTATTTTCATTTACAAGCACTGCCGTTTCCCTTCCAAGAATATCATAAACTTTAAGAGACACCTGACCTGATTTTGCTATTGCAAATTTAATTTCAGTAACCGGATTGAAAGGATTAGGATAATTCTGCGCAAGGCTATATACCTTCGGTAAGCCTTCAGCTTCGATTCCTGATGCCGTAGTTGCCTTAAATCCGAACTGTGTTGACCAGGAGCTGCTCCCGTATGTGTTTGATGCATATACACGCCAGAAATATGCTTTACCAGGAAGCAAAGGAGTTACTACTTTAAAGACTGTGTCCGCAATCGTAGTATCAATAACAAAAGTACCGTTAGCAAAATTGACCGAAGTTGATACCTTTAGTCTGTATGAAACAGCATTATCTGATTGATACCAGATGAATTCCGGAGTCAATGGTACGTCTAACGTTGCATGTGGAGGCGAGCTTAACACCGGTGGCATCGGTATTCCCGATTTAAAGCCATATACGCTGGAATACCCGCTTTCTCCTACCTGTCCGAATGCATTAACTCTCCAGTAATAATTATTTCCCGGGACTATACTGTTAAAATTAATATTTGTATTTCTTTACTCTCCAGCTAACAACACTAAGCCTGAATTAAATGTCGAATCTTGTGAAACCTCTACCATATATCTCACAGTATTTGTATCTCCTGACCATGTCAAATTAGCTGAGGTACTCAGATTGCTGCTTAAATTTACAGGAGTAAGTAATGATGGTTTGCCCGGGATTAATGTTAATAAATTTAAAGTCGCAGCATTGCTTTCACTTGATTCATTCGAATATCTGTCTATTGCTGTTACTGCATAATATTGTCCTTTTGTAACCGAATACTTTGAATAATCTGAGGATAAATATGTCAGCCCTGTTATTCCGAAAATATTAGTTGAATCATTAATATTTGGCGGATTACTTGCGGACCTGTATACTACATAAATAAAAGCCGTATCGCCATTAACCGATGGAGCAGGTTTGTCCCAGTTCAATTCATATTTCCATGTTGTTGGGTTTAGCTCAAATCGTACATTTGCAGGTGCATTCGGTTTGTCATTACTGTTATCCAGCCATGCCATCTTTGGCGTTATTGCAGGATGTGCAAAATAACGGTATTCAAGCGTGTCATTGCAATTGCCTAAATTTCTCGTTACGCTGTTGGAATTATAAAGTACGCTGCCGCTTACTGTTGAAGTACCCCTGTCAGTTGAAATTTCCCAGGAAAGCTCTCCCGGAGAAAACTCTGTATACCTGTACGCCGCCTGCCCGGTATATAAATGCCTGCCGTGTAAAAAAGACGGGCTATCCCATACGCCTAAGAGGTTATTGTAATGTTCCCAATAAAGCTGCGGTAATATATAATCTATATAGGGCTCGCCGGATTGGGCTGTACCATGGGTATCTGTATAAGTGCCTGCAAGCCAGGCTGCCGGATCGACATATATAGTGCTGTTTACCGACGGATTTCCAGAAGGGCTTATTCCAAACTTTATCCATGGCTTCACTGCTTTTATACTGTCATTTATCATCTTTACGAGAAGATCCACATTATTCTTTCTCCATGCTGCTCTGTCAGTAAATCCGTTTGAATAATTTGCAAATGTTGAATCGTCATTAAATGATCCATATTCCGTATACGGATAAAAATAATCATCGAAGTGAATACCGTCTACATCATATCTTCGTACAATATCCATGACAATCTTAGTTACATAATTCCTAACTTCCGGCAAACCGGGATTAAGGAATCTATACTGAGTTGAGCTGCATTTTATAATCCAATCAGGGTGCTGATTAATTACATGATTTGCCGATACAGGGCTTCCGCCTGATAATTCGGCACGGTAAGGATTTATCCATGCATGTAATTCCATCCCTCTCTTATGCGCTTCCTGAATAGCAAACTGTAACGGATCATAGCTGGTATCAGACGGGGCTGTGCCCTGTGTCCCGGTCAAATAGTTCGACCATGGCTCATAGCTGCTTTTATATAGCGCATCGCATATAGTTCGAACCTGAAAGAATACAGCATTCAATCCATAGCTCTTATGAGAATTTAAAATGGTAATTAGCTGGTTCTTTTGATTAGAAATATCCATTGAACTAGTGCCCTGTACATAAGGCCAGTCTATATCGGTTACTGTAGCAATCCAAACGCCTCTCATTTCTCTTTTCGGGGATTCAAATTGGCCGAATGCCGTTAAGCTAAAAAAACATAATAGAATAATAATCTTTTTTAATGCCGAATTTATTTTTAAGAACATGAATTGACTGGACATATTTTTTCCTCCGCTTGCCTTTAATAAAAGCAATATCCTTTTACTCCTATTAAAAAATTTTAATTGTTAAAACAACAATATTATTGAAGGCTACAAAATAAAAAGCCGGACATTTATGTCCGGCTTTCTAAAACAAAGACAGATACTCTTACTTCAAAAGCATCATCTTTTTTGTAATCTGAGCTCCGTTTGCATTCAACTGGTAAATGTATGTACCGGATGCAAGCTTGGAAGCATCGAATGATACAGAGTATTTTCCATTGCTCATGTTTTCATTAACTAATGTAGCAACTTCTTTTCCTAAAATATCATATACTTTCAATGTAACCATTCCTGCCTTAGCAACTGAGAATGATATCTCCGTTGCCGGGTTGAATGGATTTGGATAATTCTGTGAAAGCTCGTAATTCTTTATAACATTATTATCGATTTTCTTCACAGCAGTTGCCTTATTAACAAACCACTGGCAAACTGGATAGGTACCGGCACCAAAACATACTACATATGCAGTGTCTCCACTCGGACTAAATGCAATTCCTCTTGGCCTTGCATCTTCACCTTGAGCAGTAAAATTCCATTTAATACTATCTTTAATTGTTTTAGTGGCTGGGTCAAATGCATACCAGGTATTCATTGAATAATATGTTGTTGTATCGGCAAATGAATTTGGTAAATTAGTACCGGAGCCGGAGCTTGCCCATAATAAATGTGTTTTGGGATTCCATCCCATAGATTCGCAAGCGAAACCTTTTAGAATGGTATCTTGTACTGTGTAAAGTGAAAGTGCATCCGGCCTGTTCCATCTAACGATACAATTCGTTGTGTATGCTGTATGATAAACAGTATTTCCGTCGGAGGATACTTCAATTGTACGGGCATAATCATTAGCTGTATCAATTGCATTACCATTTGCAGTAAAGTCTGAGTTGAACATAAATACTGGATTTCCCGGTAATACGTTTCTTATGAAGATATCGCCTGCGGCATCAACTCCGGGAGCTACTAAGGTGTTGCCGCCTGATGGATTTACTAATTTATTCATGCCTTCGCCGGTCTTATAGTTTACTCTATAAAGAGCTTTAAAATTGACAGCCAAAATGTTACCGTTTTGATCTTCTCTCAATCCAGCATTGGCACTCCATAATGTATCCGTGACTCCGCCAACTGTTATTGTTTTCATTTTATTTAAAGTTGAAGGTGTACCGTCAGGATTGAATACAAATAATTCGCGGCACAATTTATAGGTTCCGTCGCCTGTTAGTATACTGTCAGATGCTGCATAAAGCTGAATCCAAACCTTTCCATCAGGATCAACAGCTATGCCGTGAGAGCCGGTGCTGCCTTTTAAGCTAGTATCCGGGAATGCCCCCTTGTATTCCCATTGTGCATATGATTTAGCACCTAGAAATAAACTAAGGACAAAAAGAAAAGAAACAAATTTTTTCATGAGATGACTCCTTTATTTGTTTATGTATAATATTCTTGTGTAATACAAGAAAACCTTTATTAAAAATTTATTGCCCGTAATAAGGGGCACCCTGTTTTGAGATAGACAAACGTAAGATTGTCTGAGTGATAAGAACAGCATTAGTAGCATCTGTTACTACACCTCTTGTATAATACAAATACCCGTTTGAGCCCCAATACATGAATAATGCCGGTGCTTTTGGTAATGTACCGTTAAAAAGAATTTCTGAAGCTTTCGTTTGGTGCACAACAACTATTGGGCTGTTCACATTGTTTGTTGCAAGATACATATCCCCGTCTGCCGAGAATTCAATCGCATTTACGCTTTCAGTGCCGTAATCTTTTGAATAGTCATAATATAGTGCAGCATTTCCTAAATTTCCGTTAGCATCTACAGGAAAGCTTTGAATTGTTGTTTGTGAATCGGCTACTATTGCTGCATAAAGTGAGTTGTTAAAAAATCTTACTGCAGTAATATTGCCTTTAAACAAGTAAGTAACAAGAGATTTATCCGGCTTAATTTTATATATTGCCGTATCATCGCCTGCCAGCCAAATATTATTTAATGCATCAATGTCAAATGTTGCCATTCTTGCTTTTACATTTGGAAGTGCTTTATATGTAGCTGGCTTACCGCCTCCGGCTGGGATCTGAAATACCGCCCCTGTACCCTTTAATACTGTATATATTATTCCTCCAGGTCCCAAACGCATTGCATTCCAATTTGTTTCTAGCCCTTTTGATGCATAATCTTGTAAGGCCCCTCCCGGCACTAATTTTTTTACCCCTAGGCCAGCAGGTATTTCATTTGTCATAGAAACATAAAAAACTGAATTTTGATCAATTACAAAATCATATGGTCTCAAAGTATTTGAAAATAAAAAGAACTGGTATATCGAAGCATTAACTTTATAAGGAATCTGATTGCTGAATTTTTCTGCATTTAATGTAGAAACTTCAAAATTCCCTGTTTCAGCTCCTACTGTATCTGCCAACAGCAGTGGTGCTTGAATATCTATTGTAGTGCTTGTCGAAGATATAATCTTAACAGGCCTCCCGTTAAAATAAACCAGGTCTTTTGTCGGGTCCGATGAGAAATTTGCACCGGTAATAGTTAATGTAGTAATACCTGAAAGTGCAGAATCCTGAGGAGTAATTGATGATACTGTTGGTGTCACCCCTATCGGGCCTGTTGGCACGTCTGCAAATAAGCTGGGCGTCGGCTTTTCAGCGCACCCGTTAACTACTAATAGTGTAATTATAATTATTGGAAAAATAAATCTGTAAAATTTTTTCATACTGTTTCCATTTCGTTATTAGCTCGATTTTTTTTAATAAGCAAAATGAATTGAAAATTGGTTAACTTGATTAAATATACCGAAAGTGGTATATGCGTAATCAAAGCTGAAATCAAAACCGGAAAATGAATGCTTTAAGCCTAATCCGGCGCTTATTCCTTTTTCATCATTCGGGGATTGATATCCCACCCTGAGAGAAACAAGATTCATGAATGTATATTCAGCACCAATTCCAACCTGCTCACCATAGTCTCTAGGATGCGATGCATCTAATGTCAATAGTAGTGAATGCATGTTCTTATCAGTATTTAAAAGATCAAATGCATTGAATGAAATTCCTATTTTAAATGTCAATGGAAGCTGGAACCCATCCCTTATATATGTTACTTCTCTTGAAAAGTTCCTTACATCCATCCCGAAGTCAAGGCTTTTAAATCCTGTTTTATAAAGAACACCAAAATCAAATGCCATTACATCTTTTTTTGCATCTGCTGTTATCCCTGATGGAGTACCATTTGAGCCTACTGTCACCGCGTCGCCTATTATTCCCGTTCCAAGAGATTGCCTTACATATTTTATGTTGCCGCCGACTGAAAATTTTTCTGATATCGCTTTGGCATATCCGACTCCTACTGCCATTGCTGTCGGGCTAAATGTACCCGCGTCTAAATATCCCTGATCATTATCGTACCTGATCGTAGCCTGCAGCTGCCCGTAATCAACTGATTCAAAATTAATTCCGAGCACACCGTATTCCCCGTTGAACGGCGCAAATGCTACCGCTCCATACATGTATTTGATATCTGCAATGTAATTTGTAAGTCCTAATGAAACACTCGTGTAATTTGTTATCCTGGACATGCCTGCCGGATTATAAAACATTGCTGAGGCACCTGACTCCAGAGATGTAAATGATTCTCCTAATGCGCTTGCTCGGGCATCTAATGATACGCTTAGAAATTTCATACCTGTTTGAGCTAATTTCTGCTGCTGGGCATTTGCATTGCTTAATAATATAAATGCTGTCCCCGCTATTAACCAAGTTTTAAATATTTTTTTCATTATCATATTCTTATTCTGTAATTGATTATCTGATAATTACAAACTTTACTATTTTTTTGTCACCGGTTAGGTTGTTCTCTATTACTGCTATATATAATCCGCTGACTACAATCTGATTTGATGATGTAACCGAATCCCAGTATGCATCTCCGCTTCCGTCTGTATGGTGTATCGTATATATCAATTCTCCTATTTCAGTATATATCTTTATGGTGCATTGCCCTGGTATATTGAAGAATGCAAGACGGTTCGGCTGCTGATCGCCAAATGTCCGGCTTATTGCAGATCCTGCAAAAAATGGATTTGGAACAACTCTAATCTGATCCATGCTCGTCCCCGCCTGCCTCTTTAAGGTCGCTGCATTATATGTCTGCGTATAATATCTGTCGCTCACTAGGGCACCGGCAGGAGTCTCTCCGGATCCGGTATTATCAGCCGCTTTTCCAACACTTACTATGTAATAATAATATTGGAGCCCTCTGATAGGTGTTTTATCATCGTAATGTATTTCGCTCGGGCCGGCAGTATATAATAAGTGATA
>Ga0075269_10000179_pt1 | contig 10620 bp, 5 predicted proteins | sample SF_Rice_5C_0N_10_FD_69773 | JGI IMG/M metagenome (GOLD analysis project Ga0075269, IMG submission 69773) | Rice paddy soil microbial communities from Twitchell Island, California, USA - SF_Rice_5C_0N_105 | ecosystem: Environmental > Terrestrial > Soil > Paddy field/soil | place: USA: Twitchell... | reverse complement strand
GTTTTTCATTGTATAGTATTCCCTGCTTTTCTGATGGCGTGGAATGACGGTGAGCAGGAAAAATATTGTTTGCCGCAAAATGTACCGGCAAATGAATTCCTAAATTTTGAAGGTAAAAAGTTTTCAAAGAGCAGGAATTGGGGTATTGATGTAATAGATTTCTTAAAGCTATTCCCGGCAGACCCGCTTAGATACACGCTTGCTGCAAATCTGCCTGAAACCAGAGATACTGATTTTTACTGGAAAGAGTTTCAACTAAGGAATAACAGCGAGCTTGCTGATATCCTTGGTAATTTTATAAATAGAACATTTACTTTTGTTCATAAGCATTTTGACGGAAAAGTTCCCGCTAAGGGAAATTTGGGAAAAATTGATGAGGATATGATCAGTGCAATTGCTGAGTACCCCGGGAAAATTTCTAAGCTCTTTGAATCGTACAAGATAAGGGACGGTGTTCTTGAGGCAATGAATCTTGCTAGGGCATGCAATAAATACTTTAATGATTCTGAGCCGTGGAAGGCGGTTAAATCGGATAAAGAGAAATGCGCAACAACCTTAAATATCTGCATGCAGGCGATTTATACACTTGCAGAGTTAATGACCCCGGTTATTCCTTTTTCCGGTGAAAAGATATTTAAAATGCTTAATATTAAATTGACAGATTGGGATGGCTGCGGCACGGAAAATTTAATAGCAGGGCACCAATTAAATAAGGCAGAGATTATTTTTCCTAAGATTGAAGATGAAGTAATAGAGAAACAAATGGAAAACTTGAATAAAACTGAAGATAAAGTTGAACAAAAACAGGTTGAATCCGTCTCAATAGACGAGTTTTTAAAGATACAGTTGAAAACAGCAGAAGTAATTGAAGCTGAAAGGCTGGAAAAGAGCGAAAAGCTTTTAAAGTTGAAAGTAAGAATAGGTAATGAAGAAAGACAAGTAATCGCGGGCATAGCAAAAAGCTATAAACCTGAGGATATAATAAATAAAAAAGTGGTTATAGTTTATAACCTTAAACCTGCAAAGCTTATGGGGCTTGAGTCTCAAGGAATGATTTTAGCCGCAGAGGATGAAAATGGCGGACTAAAAGTATTATCTGTCGATAACTCAGTAAAAAGCGGGACTAGGATAAAATAAATATAGATGAAGAGACGATTTAATCCTTTATTTCGCATGCAAATAATTGAATTTACCTTGATTTTATTGAACTCAATAACTAAAATAACTGATTAAATTTTAATAAATATAATAACAGGAGACATTTCAAATGTTTTTACGGGTAGCAGTATTTCTTTCTCTAGCTTTGGGGTTAATTCTAAGTTCTTGTGCTCCGGAAGGTTCACAAGCAGTGCTTGCCGAATTCGGCGGCCAGAAAATAACTTTAGGTGACTTTGAAAAAGCCTATAATAATAATGTAGGCAATGATGATGCAGTTAAAAAAGATAGTCTTTCAAAACTTAAAAACTTTCTAGATCTTTATGTCGATTTCAAGATGAAGCTGAGAGATGCAGAAGTCAGAGGGTTTGATAAAGATACTTCAATGCAGAATGAGCTGACCGATTACAAGAAAAAAGTTGGAGTTACTTACTATCTGGAAAAGAATTTAGTAGACCCTGGTATACATCAACTCTATGAAAGAAGGAAATGGGATTATAGAGTAAGCCACATAATGATAAGGCCTGATTCTACAGGTGAGGCCGGTGCAGAAAAGCTTGCAGAATCATTGCTTGATAGTTTAAAGAATGGTGCTGACTTTGCTGAATTAGCAAAGAAATACTCTCATGACAGATATTCGGCTAATGACGGCGGAGACATTTTTTATATAACTGCCGGAGAAGTGCCGCCCGAATTTGAAGATGCTGTTTATGCTACAAAGGCAGGTGAGGTTTATCCGAATGTTGTTAAGACCAAATTCGGATTTCATATAATAAAAGTAACTGATATAAGGGCTCGTATACCTGAGATTCGTGCAAGCCATATACTAGCTAGTTTTTATACTAAGTCCAGAACACCTGATTCAACCGCTGCTAAATTGAAGATTGACTCTGTTATGGCTGAATTAAAAGCAGGAGTAGATTTTGCCGATGTAGCTAAAAAATATTCGGATGATTACGGCTCTAGGCCTCAAGGCGGCGACCTTGGATTTTTCGGAATAAGGATGATGGTAAAACCCTTTGCCGAAGCTGCTTTTAGCTTAAAGAAAGTTGGTGACATTAGCCCAATAATTAAAACCCAGTACGGATATCATATTATTAAGCTTACAGGCATTAAGCCTTATCCTACTTTTGAAGAGGATAAAGATAATCTTACAAAAATTTATAAGCAGCTCAGATATCAGGGGCAGTACGATAGTCTTATTGCTCAGTTGAGAAATAATTTTAATTATAAGGTAAATGAAACAGTATATAATGAACTTGCGGCAGCCGGGGACAGCGGTAAAATAAATTTAGATAATCCTGATATAGATAAAATAAAAGATAACAGTTTATTTTATTTCACCGGCGGCTCTGAAAGTGTAGGAGATTTCTTTGATAGGTTAAGCACTGAGCCAACTTACAGCCGGATAAATTTAACTAAAGCAAACCTTACAGATGCAGTTAATAAGATCAGCGGCGATGTTCTTCTTGAGCAGAAAGCTTTATCGCTTGATCAGAGTGATCCGAAATTTGCGGATCTAATGGATAATTACAAAAATGGTATTTATATTTTTAAGCTTCAGCAGGATGAAGTATGGAATAAGTTAAAAGTAGACTCGACCGACTTATATAACTATTATTCTGCAAATAAAGATAAATACATGTGGCCAGACAGAGTAGATTTCAAGGAAATTTATTCAAGAAGTGACTCAGCAATAAATCATTATTATGACCTCTTAAAGCAGGGAGAAAACTTCGATACCCTTGCTTCGAAATACACAGAGCGGGGCGGTTATAGAGAGAAAGCAGGCGACTGGGGTTTAGTAGATGCCTCAAGTACTGAATTGGCAAAAGATGCTTATAAACTGGATAACCCGGGAGATTTCTCCAAACCGATTAGCTTCGAAGGCGGATATTCACTAATATGCTTAGTGAAAAAAGATCCTGCGCATGAAAAAACATTTGATGAAGCAAAACCGGAAGTTTCCGGAACTTATCAAGAAGTTGAGAGCAAAAATCTAGAGAAGAATTATATTGATTACCTGACTAAAATATATAAACCTAAAATTAATTACAGCGAACTTGACAAGGTGGATAAGCCTAATTAGATTATTTTTTGTAGCCATTTTTACCGCATTCCTTTTTATGGGGTGCGGTAAAGAATCCAAACAAAAAAACTTTATTGCAAGGGTAAATAATTCTTATCTTACCAGAGAAGATCTTGCAAGTATGATTGATACGGGTTCAGCATCTAATTTTTATAGAAATGAAGTAATAAGGAACTGGATTAACCGGGAAGTGCTTTATCAGCAGGCAGAGCAGCAAGGAATATTAAAAGAAGAAGACTTCAAGCAGTTAATTGATGAATCTAAAAAGGAGCTTGCCGGTTCTCTATTGCTTCAAAAGTATTATGAGGATGAAAAAAGCAATATTGATCCCTCAGATTTAGAAAGTTTTTATGATCTTCATAAAGATGAATTTAAATGTTTCTACGACTCATATTTTATAAGCAGGGCAGTATTTAATAATCAGGATGAAGCTATTAAGTTTAGATCGATATTAATAGAGAGCGACTGGAATAAAGCTGCGAATGCTTTTAAGAATGAACCTACTTTGATTGAAGAAGAGTCAAATGAGATGTTATATAACTATGAAATCCACCCGGTGACATTATACCGGGTAATATCGGAAATGGATTCCAATGAGGTTAGTACGGTAATAAATGATACTCCGGGCCGATATACGGTAGTAAAGCTTTTACAAAAGTTCCCTCAAGGCACTATTCCGCCTCTAAATGCTGTAAGGGAAGAAGTAATTGATGAATTTGCGGCTCAAAAGAAGGAAGAACTTTTAAATAATTATTTAAAAGATCTATATTCAAAAAACAAGATAGAAGTTAGAAATTAGGTGTTTAATGAAAATTAAAGTCTTATTCATATCATTGCTTCTGGTAAGCGGAGTTTATGCTCAGCAGCAAGTAGTAGATGAAATAGCAGCGGTAGTGGGGAATGAAATCATTATGAAAAGCGAGCTTGATTACCAGGTAAAGCTTACTGCGGCACAGCAGAAGGTTGACCCGTCTACTCCCGGACTCGAGCAGCAGGTGTTAAACCAGATGATCGACGAGAAGCTGGCTTATGCTCAAGCATTATTAGACTCAGTTGAGGTTAGTGATGAAGAAGTTAACCAGAGAATTGATTACCAGATAAAATACTTCGAGCAGCAATACGGTTCTAAAGAAAAAGTAGAACAGCTATACGGAATGAGTATAGAAAAAATAAAGCGTACACTTGAAGACCCAGTAAGGAAGCAATTATTGGTGCAGAAAATGGAGGAAAAGAAGTTTGGTGATGTAAGCGCTACTCGAAGAGAAGTAGAGGATTTTTTTAATACATATAAAGACAGTATCGGGGTAATACCTGAAAAGGTTCAGGTTGCGCATATCTTTATGGTACCCAAAGTAACTGAAGATATGAAAGAAAAATATAGAGCAAAAGCAGAGGCAATACTCGATTCAATTAAGCATGGGGCAGATTTTGCTGCGATGGCTAAGAAATATTCTGAAGACCCGGGAAGCGCCGCAGAAGGCGGGGACTTAGGTTGGGTCGGCAAAGGAGTATTCTATCCTGAATTCGAAGCAGCAGCTTTTGCTTTAAAACCGGGAGAAATATCCGGAGTAATTGAATCCCCTGTTGGATTTCATATTATTCAGATGATTGAAAGACGCGGCGATAAAATTCATGTACGTCATATTCTAATCAAGATTCAAAAAGGAGATCAAGCTGACCTAAGTACTATAGAAAAGCTGAGCAGTATTAGGGACAGCATTGTAAACGGTAAAGGCACGTTTTCTCATTACGCTGAGAAATATAGTGAAGATAAAGAATCAAGCGCATATGGCGGAGACCTTGGTACATTTTATATGAACCAGCTTGACCCGGCAATGAAAGACATCGTTTCAAAGCTTACAGTCGGAGAGATAAGCTTCCCTAAAAGAATTGATTATGGTACAGGAAATTACGGCTACCATATAGTCTTGCTTGAAAAGAGAATCCCCCAGCACCAGGCAAGCCTTGATACTGATTACCAGGAAATAAAAAAATTAGCTGATAATTACAAGAAGCAAAAGCTGTATAATGACTGGGTAAATCAGTTGAAGAAGGATATATATTGGAAGGTAATGATTTCGGAAAAATAGATTTTTTATTCTTGTAAATATTTATGTCTTGCTCGTAAAATTTATCTTAATTGTGTCCGGATTTAGTACAAAAGCAAAACAGATTAGGAATACGGTTAAGATTAAGAGTAAGCGAAAGATTAAGAAAATTAATTTTGAGGTAATAAATTGAATAAGGCAGAGGTTATCCCTGAGGATGTTCAACTAGTTGAAAGTCTTAATAATGCTGTTAAAAAGATAAAGGAAGAAATTGCGAAGGTTATTATAGGGCAGGATGAGATAATAGACCAGCTTTTAATTTCATTATTATCAAGGGGTCATTGCTTGTTAGTTGGTGTCCCGGGATTGGCTAAAACTCTTCTTATTAAGACCCTAGCCGATGTGCTGGACTTGAAATTCAACAGGATTCAATTTACACCTGATTTAATGCCTAGTGATATTACAGGTACGGAATTAATTGAAGAAGATCCTTTGACAAAGAAAAGGAATTTCAGATTTATTGCAGGCCCGGTGTTCGCTAATGTAATTTTAGCAGATGAAATAAACCGTACTCCTCCTAAAACACAAGCGGCGCTGCTTGAGGCAATGCAGGAGCATAAGGTGACAGTTGCAGGGACAACATACACATTAGCAGAGCCTTTCTTTGTACTTGCAACTCAGAATCCGATTGAACAGGAAGGGACTTATCCATTACCCGAAGCCCAGCTAGACAGGTTCATGTTTAATCTCTGGCTTGAGTACCCCACATTCCAGGAAGAAATAAAGATAGTTCAATCGACTACGAGCCAATATTCTCCTAAATTATCGAAAGTAGTAACTGCGGCTGAAATTATAGGATATCAAGATTTAATTAGGAAAGTACCGGTTGCCGAAAATGTAATTGAATTTGCAGTGAAAGCCGTAAATAAAACAAGGCCTAATGTTAACGGCTCACTTCAGTTTATAAAGAACTGGATTAACTGGGGTGCAGGCCCAAGAGCTTCACAATACTTGATTCTTGCTGCAAAGACAAGAGCTGTAATTCAGGGAAGATTTACCCCAAATATAGATGATGTAAAAGCTGCAATGCTGCCGGTACTCCGTCATAGGATCATCACTAATTTTAATGCAGAAGCAGAAGGTATTAACTCGGTAGAAGTAATTAAGAAGTTGATGGAAGAGATCTGAAGGGGAACTAACAAAGATTAAAAAATAGTTAAAGATGACATCCCCATTATTTTAGGGATGTCATTTTTTTTTAATTTAAATCAGCTGCATCCTGAGGTAGATCCGCAAGTCATACACTTAAGGCATGTACCATTCCTAACCATTGTTAAGCTCTGGCATTCGGAGCAGACATCGCCGGTGTAGCCTTTCTCAATTGCCTGTCTTACTTTAACATGATGTGGATTGGCACTAGAACCTGAAAGGCTTGAATGATTAGATTCACCTGATGAGAGCGAATAATTGTATGAATCGACTTTGTCTTTATTCTTATCGACATCTACCAAACGTTCGCTTACAACTTCTTCACTTTCGAATTCAGGCTCGACGAACTTTTTAACTATGCCGGGGGAGACTTTAGATTTTGATTCATCGGGATCTACATGAGCTAGATCATTCCTTCCAAGGTAAGTAACCGCAAGTTCTCTAAAGATGTAGTCAATAACTGAAGTTGACATTTTAATTTTGTCGTTACCGGTAACAAGCCCGCTGGGCTCGAATCTGGTAAATACGAATGCATCAACAAATTCTTCGAGGGGAACGCCGTGCTGCAATCCTAGCGATATGGATATTGCGAAGCAGTTTAGCAGGCTTCTGAAGGCTGCTCCTTCGCGGTGCATATCAATAAATATTTCGCCCAGCTGTCCGTTCTCATATTCACCGGTACGTATATAAACCGACTGTCCATTTATCTTTGCTTTCTGGGTGTAGCCTGTGCGTCTATCCGGTAAGCGTCTTCTCTTAGCTATGTAACGGTGAATAATCTTTTCGGCAATCTTGACAATATCATTATGCTCTTTATCCTCAACAATAGCTTCGAGTTCTTCTTCGCTTATAGAATTAAGCGGTTGTGATAGTTTTGAACCATCACGGTATAACGCATTTGCCTTGACCCCCAGTTTCCACGATTCCATGTATGCATCTTTAATATCTTCAACTGAAGCCTGGTTAGGCAGGTTGATTGTCTTGGAAATTGCACCGGATATAAACGGCTGAGCAGCCGCCATCATTTTTATGTGAGCTATTGAGCGGATGAATCTAGTTCCTTTCTTTCCGCATTTATTAGCACAATCGAATACCGGATAATGCTCATGTTTTAGGAAAGGAGCGCCTTCGATCGTCATTGTGCCGCACACATAATCATTTGCGGATGCAATATCAGTTTTTGAAAATCCTAGTGCAGTAAGTAGATTGAAATCAAACGAATTTATATCATCTTTATTTAATCTTAACTTATTTACAAGGAAATCCTCGCCGATAGTAAACTTGTTGAAAGCAAAGCTTAAATCAAAAACGGTAGGAAGTGCCTTTTCTATTTTGGAGATAACCGCATCAGTAAATCCTTTTGCTTTTAAGGATTGAGGATTTATATAAGGGCATCCATCAAGTGTGCCTGAACCTTTGGCATATTTAACGATCTCATTGATTTGATCTTTATTATAGCCGAGACGCTCTAGAGCAGGAGGAATAGATTGGTTTATTATTTTGAAATAACCGCCGCCAGCAAGCTTCTTAAATTTAACAAGTGCAAAATCAGGCTCAACTCCAGTTGTATCGCAATCCATTACAAGCCCTATGGTGCCGGTAGGAGCTATAACAGTCACCTGTGCGTTCCTAAACCCGGATTGAGTTCCGAGCTCAAGCGCTAGGTCAGCATCTTCTCTTGCAGCTTTCAATAGATCTGAAGGGCAGTATTTAGGGTCGATACCAACAGGGAAAATTGATAAGGCTTCGTATTCTTCATTCGGTACATTATAAGCTGCGCGTCTATGGTTCCTGATTACGCGGAGCATATTATCTTTATTTTTTTCAAACTTATTAAAAGTACCTAGCTCATTAGCCATCTCAGCGGATGCAGCGTAAGCAGTCATGTGCATAATTGCAGTAATGGCGCCGCAGATTGCAAATGCTTCATTGCTATCATAAGAGATGCCCTGCTGCATAAGAAGAGACCCAAGATTAGCATACCCTAAGCCGAGAGTTCTGAAGTCATAGCTAAGCTGAGCGATCTCTTTACTTGGGAACTGAGCCATTAGAACACTTATCTCAAGCACAAATGTCCATAATCTTGTTGCATGTCTAAATGCTTCTATATTGAACTTTTGTGTTTGGGTGTCATAGAACTTCACAAGATTAATAGAAGCAAGGTTGCAAGCTGTGTCATCAAGGAACATATATTCTGAGCAAGGATTGGAAGCTTTGATCTCGCCGTCTTCAGGGCAAGTATGCCATTGATTTATAATAGTATGGTATTGAATACCCGGATCGGCGCTAGACCAAGCAGCATATGCGATCTGGTCCCAAAGGTCTCTTGCTCTTAATGTTTTTGATGGTTTAGGGTCTCTTTTATCTTTTTTTGCTTTTTTCTTTTCAACTCTCCAGTAGAGGTTCCATTCGCCGTCATTTAATACAGCATTCATAAACTCATTAGTAACGCGAATAGAATTATTAGAATTTTGCCCGGAGACTGTTGCATAAGCATCTGAATTCCAATCAACATCGTAAATGGGGAATTCGATTGATTTGAAGCCTAGCTTAGCGAGCTGAATTACTCTTTCAATATAATTGTTAGGAATCTGAGCTTTCCTAGCTTCAATTACAGCAAGCTTTAATTTCTTATTAAGATTTTTATTAAACCTGTCGTTTTCAGGATGTTCATCATAACATGCTTTTATAATGTTGTTAAGATGAATGTTGCAGAGCTTAGAGCCGGCGACAATCGAAGCGACTTTCTGTTCTTCGGCTACTTTCCAATTGATATACTCTTCAATATCAGGATGATCAAGGTCCAGAGTCACCATTTTAGCAGCACGACGGGTAGTGCCGCCTGACTTTATTGCGCCTGCAGACCGGTCACCGATCTTTAAGAAAGACATCAAGCCTGATGATTTTCCTCCTCCGCTTAAAGGTTCATTGACACCGCGAATTTCGGAGAAATTAGATCCGGTACCTGAGCCGTATTTAAATAATCTAGCTTCACGAACCCAGAGGTCCATAATACCGCCTTCGTTCACCAGGTCGTCTCTAACAGACTGTATGAAGCAAGCATGAGGCTGCGGATGCGAATAAGCATCGCCGGAAGCAGTCAGTTTACCGGTTTTATAATCAACATAATAATGGCCTTGAGAAGGGCCGGTAATCCCGTATGACCAATGTAATCCTGTATTAAACCATTGCGGGCTATTAGGCGCAGCCATCTGGTTAGCGAGCATATACATCATTTCATCGTAGAATGCCAGAGCATCTTTTTCGCTGTCAAAGTATTTAGCTTTCCAGCCCCAGTAAGTCCAGCAGCCGGCAAGGCGGTGGAAAACCTGTCTTGCGTTAGTCTCGGAAGAATATCTTTCTTTTTCAGGAAGCTGTCTTAATCTTTCGGTATCTGCTTCGGAAGGCTTCAACCATTCGGGTACTCCATCTTCATTTGCTTTCTTAACAAGCTTTGGGACGCCTGCTTTACGGAAATATTTTTGAGCGATGATATCTGTAGCTACCTGCGACCAGGATTCCGGAACAGAAACATCATCCATTTTAAAGACAATTGAGCCGTCCGGATTCTTTATCTCAGATGTCCGTTTAACGAACTCAATTGAGAATAAAGGATCCTTCCCTTCGGAGGTAAAAAATCTTTTTATTTGCATTTATATACTCCCTTCCCGTGAAGTAACAATAATTGGGTTAAATTTGATTTAATTTCTCTTGCGGATTTATAAAGTATTAGCTGTGAAAATTCTTTTATCATGTTTATAATTTTATATGAATGTCTTTCTCATTAGGTTAATTCAAACTAAGTATTTTTATCTTAAAAGGAAATAGGGCGAAAAACTTTTTTTTTGGAAAGTTTTTCTATACGGTTGAGTTGATACAAACTTGAGAATATTTTAATTAAAAACCAAATTAAATTTAATTAGGTTTAAAATATTTTTTTTTGGTTATATCAAAATATATTTTATAGAGAATTTTGCAAAAAGATATTCCCGCCGGAATAAGATTATTTACTTATATTTGTAAAAATGAATCCGAGTATATTATAGGCTTGTATAATGAATTTCAACATAAAATTATACCGCTTATGTAAAATTCAATGCATTCAAAAGATAATATAAA
>Ga0075269_10000178_pt1 | contig 10642 bp, 11 predicted proteins | sample SF_Rice_5C_0N_10_FD_69773 | JGI IMG/M metagenome (GOLD analysis project Ga0075269, IMG submission 69773) | Rice paddy soil microbial communities from Twitchell Island, California, USA - SF_Rice_5C_0N_105 | ecosystem: Environmental > Terrestrial > Soil > Paddy field/soil | place: USA: Twitchell... | reverse complement strand
CGCCGGCGGCGGCGGTTTTCTAGCTTATATTATCCTTTGGATTGTGGTTCCTGAAGAACCTTTTATCTTTGTTACACCGGATACTTCTTCCGCCCAAACTAATGAAGCTCAATCATCAAATCCTCCTCCTACTTCATCTGCCCAAGCTGAATATTATCAAACTAGGCATCAAAAACGGAGAAATATCGGCGGCGCTATATTAATTGTGCTAGGCGTTCTTTTCCTTATGGATAACTTTGTACCCCGTTTCCATTTCGGTGATTTTTGGCCTTTAATCTTAATTGCTGTCGGCGTTGCCTTATTACTAAAGTCTCGAAATAATAATTAAACCATGGAGAGAGAGAAATGAAAGCTAAACATATATTCTGGGGTCTGCTCTTTATTTCATTAGGATTATTAATACTTCTTACTAATCTGAATGTTATATACTTTGATCTTACAAATATCTGGAAGTTTTGGCCTCTCGTAATAATCCTCTGGGGTGTTACTTACTTTACTAAAAACACTATCCTGAAATCCTTTATTGCTGGTATCTCGGCTGTCATCCTTGCTGTTGCTCTCTTCGCAGCATTCAATTCCTCTTTCTGCTTCTTTAACAATGCCTTCTCATTACACGACAGTGATTTTAATTTTGATATAAGTAATAACTCAAATAATTCAAGATACCAGGAAGCTTATAACCCTAGTATTAAAACAGCAAAGTTTTATTTTAAGGCTGGCGCCGGTACCTTCTTAATGCGTGATTCTACAGAAGAACTTTTTTCTGCTGAAACACATGGCTACAAAAATGATTATAAGCTGACTCGAAATGACTCTGAAAATACTACCATAGTTGAGATGAATATGCTGAAACGCACTTTCTCCTTTGGAGAAGCACATGATAAAAATAAAGTAGCATTAAAGCTGAATACTATCCCCGTATGGGATCTGAACTTTGATATTGGTGCCGCATCCGTGGATTTTGACCTTTCACCTTTCAAAACTCAAACTGTAAATATAAATACCGGTGCTGCTTCTCTTAATTTAAAGGTTGGAGATAAGCTCGCTAATTCTGAAGTCACTGTTAAAGCCGGTGCTTCTAGTATTGATATTGAAGTCCCGGATTCAGCAGGCTGCGAAATAAAAACTAAAACTGCTCTTTCTTCTAGAAACTTTGATGGTTTTGATAAGATTGAATCTAACTTGTACAGAACCGATAATTTCGATTCAGCAAAGAAAAAAATATATATTAACCTCGAAACTGGAATTTCTTCAATCCATGTTTCCAGGTATGAAAATAATTGGGAATAACTAAATGGATGATGGTAGATGGAATATATTTAAAGTAAAATATGCTAAGCCATCATCCTTCTTCTCTCTTCCATCTCTTTGGCGGCTTCCATAAGAACTTATCTAGCTTTACACAATGATCTTTATCAAATTCAACTCCTTCGGATACTAAAAGGTCTTCCATTATATAAGCATCACCGAAATGGTGTTTCCCGGTTAATGCTCCGAATCTATTTACTACTCTATGGCAGGGAAGCCCTGAATCTTTAGCACCATTTAGTGCCCATCCAACCGTCCTTGCCGAAGATCTAATACCGCATACTTCAGCAATATCTCCGTATGTAGCAACTTTACCATAAGGGATCTTCGCTACTACTTTATAGACTCTATCAAAAAAGTCTTCCTTCGGATTTCTCTTTTTTGCTCCGGTCTTTTTCTTACTCCTAATTTTACTCTTACTATTACTCCTACTCATAACCGTTTTATAATCATGAACTTGATATTAATCTTATATTCATTAATTCTGATTGAATTTCATCAAGTAAGCTTTAATAAACTTATTCAAGTTTCCATTCATTACTCCCTGTACGTCCGAAGTCTCTTCATCAGTACGATGGTCTTTAACCATATTATAAGGATGAAATACATAAGAGCGGATCTGACTTCCCCATTCTATCTTCATCTTGCTTTTTTCAACTGCATCTTGTGCTGCTTCTTGCTTCTCTATTTCCAATTGGTAAAGCTTGGACTTTAGCATCTTCATTGCATTGTTCCTGTTTTGAAGCTGAGACCTTTCATTCTGGCATGCTGCTACTACTCCGGTGGGTAAATGCGTGATACGAACAGCAGTCTCCACCTTGTTTACGTTCTGCCCTCCCTTACCGCCTGAACGATATGTATCGACTCTTAAATCAGCAGGATTTATTTCAATCTCAATTGTATCATCAATCTCCGGTATTACAAATACGGATGCAAAAGATGTATGCCTTCTTTTATTAGAATCAAATGGCGAGATGCGCACTAACCTATGCACTCCGTTTTCAGCCTTCAAATAACCGTACGCGAATTCTCCCTCTACCTCAATTGTTACGCTTTTTACGCCTGCTGTGTCTCCGTCTAGTATATCCACAATTGACATCTTAAATCTATTTTGCTCGCCCCAGCGCATATACATCCTCATCAGCATCTCTGCCCAATCCTGAGCTTCCGTCCCCCCTGCTCCCGAATGTATAGTTAAAATACAATTCCTCGCATCATCCTTTCCGCTTAGCATATTTTTGAACTCTGCATTTTCTATTGCAGCTTCAAGCGATTTTAATTCTCCTTCAATCTCTATTGATAAAGAATTATCTTCTTCCATCTGCGCTAATTGAATGTATTCTTCCAGGTCTTGTACCTTCTTATCTAAGTCCTTCCATAAATCTACCCATGTTTCAAGTGACTTTATATCAAGCAGTATCTGTTGAGCTTTTATTTGATCATCCCAGAAGTTTGGCTCTGTCGTTTTATGATGTAGATCTATTATCTTTGCTTCTTTAGTAACGACGTCAAAGAAAACCTCGTAGGTTGTTGACCCTCTCTTTGTATAATTTTAATTGCTTCAATTCTTCTTCGAACATTTCTTGTTCCTCATATCTTAAATAAATAACACTATTAACTGCAAAATCAAATCAGTATGCAAAATGGAGTATTTAATTAATAACTGTATTTCTCATATTTATTAAGAAATAATTATATGATTAGGATTATCCCATCATTTCTTAAAAAAGAACCTAAGGACAATTGCTCCATAATTCCACCATTCAAAAAAAATCATGCTAAATAATTCAATATTCAATCTCCATCCTCAGCAATGCTGCTGCTAGAGTCTTCCCCTGGGCATCATGCTTTAGGGAAACTGTACCTCCGCCGCCGAGCGTATTATGAAGAAGGAAATTAAGCGCTCTTAAGTTCGGTAGTTCATACCGTTCTACTTTACCGAAACAAATACCTTCAAAATGCTTTTTAACTCTATCAGCAGTTAGCTGGTTCTTAATTATTTCAAATCCTTTTTCCTCGTATGCAATAATTCCTATATTTGCTGCATCTCCTTTATCGCCGCTTCTGCCGTGTGCAATATCTAATAACTTAATTTTCATTATATTACATCCTCCTTCTGCAAATCTATAAATTTTATTTCAGGCTTAACCATTGTTTTAGGCATAAGTGCCGGCCAATAAGCAACTACTTCACTAGGCTTTGGCCTGCCTCCTGCAAACCCTGTAACACTCGGAGGGCCGGTTAATATCAATGGTGCAATCTCCTTTCCAAATCTTTCAACTGATGCATAATCACTCGATCGTACTGCAACCCTTAGCATTATTTCATTAATTTTATCTTCTTCTATTTCAGTTGATAAAGGGCCATGACAAGAATTGTATCCTATATATTCTGTTCTAATTTCATCAAACTTTAATTGAAGATTCTCCAATCTCTTCCTAAGTATCTTATCTGCTGCCTTTGCTTTTGTTAAAGCCTGTGGATAAGAATATGTCAAAGAAGCTGAGGCTGAATATCCGCTTTCATATGAACAGGAGACTTTATAAAAGTCTGTAGCTCGTTTTCCTTTAATATCATAAACACGAACTCTATCTTTACCTAAATCTTCAAGCTTGATTGTTGTAAAATCAGCTACACAGTCAGGTGTAATATATTCTTTAGGATCACCGATTTCATACACAAGCTGTTCTGCAACAGTCTCAAATGAGACTCGACCTCCGGTATTCTTATGCTTTGTAATAATAAATTCCCCGTTAGGATATGCTTCTGCTATTGGAAATCCTATTTCAGCCATATTTGGTATTGTCTGCCAGTCCCCTAAAAAATTCCCCCCGCTTGATTGCGCTCCGCACTCTAAAATATGGCCTGCTATAGTCCCGGCTGATAAAAGATCAAAATCATTTTCCTTCCACCCGAATTCATGAATCATCGGCGCAAGCGTTAATCCTGTATCGGTCGTTCTACCTGTTATTACAATATCAGCCCCGCCGCTTAATCCTTCAACTATTGGAAATGCACCAAAGTAAACATTAGCACTTAATAATTTTTCTTTAACTGAAACAATAGAATCATTCGTTTCCATATTTCTAAGCTCGCAGCCCTTAAAAATGATATCATCTATTCTTTCCATAATGTTATCTTTGAGTACAACCGCAATTTTCAGTTTATTTAATCCGAGACTCTTCGCTGTATCTATAACAGCTTCGGCACATGCAACGGGATTTACTCCGCCTCCATTAGTGATTATTTTTATATTTCTCTCCTTGCAAATAGGCAGTATTCTTCTCATCAGTTCCGGAATATCTCTTGCATAACCTAGTTTCGGATTCTTATTCTTCTGCTTTTGAAGGATTGACATCGTTACTTCAGCTAGATAGTCCATTACAAGGTAATCAATATCCCCCTTTGTAACCTGATTGTAAGGTGCATCAATTAAATCGCCCCAGAATCCCTGTCCGGAAGCTATTTTTATACTTTCTTTCATTGAATATCCTCCCTGCGGATTATTTTTCCCGCTATAGTTTCTAAATCCTTATAGGACGCAACATCAAACCAGACGATTCTGTCGTCAGCTCTGAACCATGTTAACTGCCGTTTTGCGTATCTTCTTGTGTTCCTCTTGATCAAATCTATCGCCCTGTCAAGTGTCACTTCTTTTTTCAAATATGAAATAATTTCTTTATACCCGACAGTATTCAATGAATTAAGGTTGCTGTCGTACTTCTCTATCAAAGACTTTGTTTCATCTACCAACCCCTGCTTAATCATTTCATCGATTCGCTTTTCAATGTTTTTGTATAGTACTTCTCTTTCCCATCGTAAACCGTATTGTACGAATTTTAATTTTGTTTCCCTCTTATACTCTGAATGATGTTCGCCGATCGGTTTCCCGGTTAAATGATAAACCTCCAGCGCCCGAATTACTCTCTTCCAATTTTGCTGGAGCATTTTATCTGCACCCTCGGGATCAACTTTCCTTAATTCATCATAAAGGAATTCATTTCCGTATCGTTTCTTTTTCTCAAGTAACTCTTTTCTATATTCACAGTCTGTTTCTACTGTATCAAAAATTCCATCTACAAGTGCTTTAATATACAAACCTGAACCGCCTGCTGCAATTGGGATTTTGTTATTAGCAATTAGTCTGGTTATTATTTCAAGCGCTCCATTCTCAAACCAGCTAACATTATAATCTTCATCCGGATCAAGTATATCAATGAAATGATGCTTTGTTTTCTTTAATAGAACTTTATCCGGTTTTGCTGTACCTATATTAAGGTATCTGTAGATTTGCCTGCTGTCTGCTGAAATAATTTCAGAATTCAATCTCTCTGCAAGTAAAATTCCTAAAGAAGTTTTACCTGAGCATGTTGGTCCGGCTATTACTATTACTTTTGGCTCCAACCCTCTCTGCCTATTAATGGGACAAAAGAAAATTCGGGTACATCTTCAATATTAAAATTATCGCTTTCTAATTTGGTAACAATTTTCAATATTTGCGAGTGCTTATCTCCTACCGGTATTACAAGTCTTCCTCCTACTGCTAGCTGCCTCATTAATGTATCTGGTATCGAAGGCGATCCGGCTGTAACTATAACCCCGTCAAAAGGTGCTAACTCTTCCCACCCAATTGTTCCATCACCGCATTTTGTATTGATCCGCAGCCTCATATCATCAAACAGTTTCCTGGTTTTTATATATAAGTCCATATTTCGCTCAATGCTGAATACTTCCATTCCCATCTTTTCTAGTATTGCAGCCTGGTATCCTGAGCCGGTACCAATTTCCAGAACCTTAGATTTCTTTCTTAACCTTAAAGCCTGAGTCATATATGCAACAGTATACGGCTGTGAAATTGTTTGAGAATATCCAATTGGCAGTGCAATATCTTTATATGCATTATGAAGCATTGCCAGCGGAACAAACTTATGCCGCTCAACTTCCCGCATAGCTTTAATTACATAGATATCAGTAATGCCTTTTTCTGTTAATTTATCTACTAATTCTTCTCTTTCTCTTTCGTATGTAAGCACAAAATTTTTCCATTTTTAATCGGTCAAAGATATAATAAAATTTATTAATTCACCTCATATAATTTAGGGCAGTAATTCCGAATTTTTATATGATAATTATATATGAATATAAAATTATTCGGTAATAAGTACTTCAATTATTTTTTTATTCCTATACTCTTTTATCTTTTACCTTATAAAAAATTGAACCTTAAATAATTTATTATATCCACTTTTTGTTTATTTTTCTACTCATTATTGAAATAATTTTGGAGTTAAGATGTGGGATATTATTGGCGGAGCTGCTTTAATCGCAGGTATGCGCGTATGCGATGTAAGTTTGGATACTATTAGGGTCATAAATGTCGTTCAAGGTAAAAAATATTTAGCCGGAATTGTAGGCTTTTTCGAAGTATTAATTTGGGTATTTGCTATTCGCTTTGTATTTCAGCACCTCGATGTTATTCCGAATTTAATCGGTTATGCTTTTGGCTTTGGTCTGGGCAATATCTTTGGAATTTCTATTGAGCAGAAAATAGGTTTGGGTTTTGTTCAATTAAATATCATTTCTATGCACTTTGCTGATACCATAGCAGATACATTAAGAAAATCTAAATTTGGGGTTACAATATTACCTGCCGAAGGCGGCTCCGGAGGTATTTCTGTTATTGTAGCCATTATCCCCCGGAAAAAACAAAATGAGATAATGAAATTAATTAAATCTATTGACTATAAAGCTTTCATTGCTGTCCAGGCTTCTATACCATATGGAGGATTTATGAAGGGTGCAAGAAAATAAAATTTACTGTTAATCGATTTCTTCAAATACCTGTAGATAAATTGGACAGATCCGAAATAGATATGAGAAAGTCAGATATTTTTTATTTAGTTATTTGTATTTAATAATATTTTTGTTAGTTTAGTTGTAGCTAATAAAGCGTAATAGGTGCATTTAAGTTTTAAATATTTTCTGAGATTAAAGAGGTAAAAAATTAGAGATTATATTATACTATTAAGTCTCTCATATAGTGTTTTTTATTTTGGCATCATGTTGGAGAGACGCTCCCGCAAAATGATTTCCTTTTACTAAGAAAATAATATTTAATTTCAAATGAATATCAAGCTATATATTCATTTGTTATTTTGATTAGACTTAATTGGTTATTTATTACTCAAGAGACAGCATTCTGAAAATGAATGTTTCCAAAATATTCCGTAGATAGTTTATTATGTAAATCTTTGGGTTTAATTTCAAGATTTAAAATTGGGATATGACCATGCCCTTTAGTCTTATCCCGATTAGGCGACAGGTACAAACCCAGCCTGTCGCTAACTTATTTACGGCGGCTGCATCCTATTGCCTGCAGCTTTTTTCCCAGGAGTAGTTCTTATGAAATCTAAAGAACCGGAAATAGCTAAGAAATTATCCCACCCTATCAGTGTATATTCAAAAGACCCCAACTTCGTCTCATCTATTTCCGTTCAAGATAATCTTTATACTGCAGAACTTCCCGCAAAAGCTTTATTTATTAAAATTGATCTGGAAGTCTATGAAGAAATTAAATATTTTTGGGAAAACTATTACGCAGCGATTCTTAGATATTCTGGAGGAGAAATAGTAACCGGGAATCTAGTGATTAAAGCAAATTGCACTGTGGACTGTGAAGAATGTTTTTAGTAAAAACACCTTAATTAACAATGCCATGATATATGCTTTTTTCTACTTCTATTCAATCAAGTAATTCCAAAATTTAATATTTTATTCTACAAAAAAGCAGATAAGACATATCACAATTGTTAATTACTTATTAACTTAAATAATATGCCTTCCATTATTATGGCTTAAAATATCCATAAGCTAATACCCGGATTTTAATCAATCGTTATAGTTCCACTTTTCTTTATTCTTTTTCACTTCTTCCAGTGTTGGCAATTTTTGTTCGTCCGGCCGCTTAGGAACAATACGCTTCTTGCCCACTATCCTTGCATTAATATCTATATCTTCCTGGAAAACGTTCGGCACAAGCTCATCTTCAAATATGGCTTCCCAGGGACACTCCGGAACACATGCATTACAATTGATGCATTCATCCGGATCAATAAGCAGTTGATTATTAGGTATGGTCGGATCTTCTCCTTGGTATTGATATATACAATCTACCGGGCAGACTAATGTACACGATATATCAAGGCAATCCTGGCAAAGCTTGGTTATTACATACGCCATTTATCTTCCTAATTTTTATGTTTCATTTATTTCTTGGATTGTTATCCGCACCCCAAATCTATAAGTTTTTATACTACTAAGCAAACAAATAGATGTTAAGTAAAACAAATCTAACTACATAATTACCAATAGTAATTTATTGATTGCATTTATATGTAATAGGCTTAATTATTAAATAACATGCTGTAATATAGTATTAAACAATTTTTAGCCATGACTGGTTCCCCCACTTACCAAGATCAGCCTCTGTCTAATTCTATTTAACAATTAAGCCTTTCAATATTTAGTTATATTATTTTTCACTTACCACATTGAATGTAGATTCTACACCTTTGCTTTCATTATTCATTCTGTCCAATGAAGTAACTATATATGTATAAGATTTATTTTTTTCCGCCGCAGTATCTGTAAAAGTTGTTTCGTCTGCATTCTGAATATTTAATATATGCCATGCATCTTCAATATTTATATTCGCAGGGTTATCAAAACGGTAAATAACATATTTATATGCCGTATCACCGTCTGAGGCTTCCCCCGGCTTATTCCATTTAAGTATAATTAATGAGCCGTCCTTGGATGCTGATAGATTATGAGGCGGTAAAGGCGGTATGGAATCCTTCCATGTCATCGCAGGTATTAATGATGGATATTTATAATATACTTTCAGCGAATCTTCAAAATGAGAGTAATTATCCGCAATAGATTTTGCACTGAAAAACGCTGTACCGTAAGTTCTAATCATCTGCCTGCTTAATCTTATTTCTCTCTCAAGCTCTGAGGGCGATCCTTTGTAATCCGGTGCTGCCATCTTGCTTGAAAATATTCCCACATATACCTGACGCGAACCAGCTACTGTAGCCCACCAGGGAAGCAGACTTCCATAATCAGCAGCTTTGTTCCCTATCGCCCAATATAATTGCGGTAGTATGTAATCCACTGTCTTGGTTTTTAGCCATGTTACCGGATCACAGTATAATATATTATATGATTCAAATCCTTTTGTCAATGCATACTTATTCTCCACAATTCCGAAAGGACTAATGCCAAACTTAATTCTAGGATTTATTGATTGTATTGTATCGTATACTTCGGCTACCATCAAATTTATATTGTTTCTCCTCCAGTTATCAATATTCTTGAAATTACCCTTATACTTCTTAAATGTTGCTGCATCTTCTTTAGTAATCTTCGGTTCATAAGGATAAAAATAATCATCAAAGTGAATCCCGTCTACATCATATCTTCTAACTATATCTGCAACAATCTTTGCTATATAATCCCTTACTGCTGGTATCCCCGGATTAAGAATCTTTTGATCCTTAAAATTTAATATCCACCCGGGATGTCTAATTGAAACATGCTCATCAGAGATCTTATAATCGCCGACTGTTTTCACCGCCCTGTATGGATTAAGCCAGGCATGTAATTCCATACCCCTCTTATGTGCTTCATTGATAGCGAATTGCAGCGGATCATAATATGGGCTGGGGGCTTTTCCTTGAGTCCCTGTAAGCCAATATGACCATGGCTCGTACTTTGAATTATAAAGAGCATCACATTCAGTCCTTACTTGAAAGAAAACCGAATTGATTCCTGCATCCTTCAGCTTATCCAACATCCGGCTTAGTGAAGCCATTTGCTGCTGAGATGAAGCATTCTTGTCCGGCCAATCAATATTTGCTACTGTGGCTATCCAAGCTCCTCGCATTTCTCTTTTTGGATAAACATACTGTGAATAAGTGACACATGGTAAAATTATTAATAATATTACTGTATATAAGAAATAATCTTTCATCTTTATCCTATTAAGTTTCCGAATATTTTTTATTTTTGCCCCATTGTTTCCTAAATGGTCAAACAAACTTACTAATTTACTATGCCTAAATACAATTGTTAGTAATGATTATATTTTGGATATTGTAGTAACTTAATATTACGGTAATCATACTTAATTATTACTCCTAGTATTTGCTATTTAATAAACATATTTGATAAATAAATTTTTATAAGATTATGCATAATAATAAAATATTATTTGTGTGCCTTGGTAATATCTGCCGCTCCCCCGCTGCAGAAGGTATTATGAAATCGCTCG
>Ga0075269_10000177_pt1 | contig 10758 bp, 21 predicted proteins | sample SF_Rice_5C_0N_10_FD_69773 | JGI IMG/M metagenome (GOLD analysis project Ga0075269, IMG submission 69773) | Rice paddy soil microbial communities from Twitchell Island, California, USA - SF_Rice_5C_0N_105 | ecosystem: Environmental > Terrestrial > Soil > Paddy field/soil | place: USA: Twitchell... | reverse complement strand
CGGCCGCGGCCGTGGCGCCGGAATATCACGTCGACGTCGATCTGACGTATGACATGCAGCAGCGCGCAGCCTATTTCCTGGCTGTCGATCTCGAGGATCCCGAAGTGGATTACGAAACCCGCTGGACCATCAATGAGGCGGCCACCCTGGCGCGCGAAGCTGCGCTGTCCGAGCTCTGCTACGCGGAAGGCTGGCAGGCTCCGAAGTTCGTTACCTTCCACACCAGCTCGCGCGGATCCATGAAAGTGCGCAACACTCGCGCGCGCCTCGAGGAATTCGCCGCACGCGTCAAAGCAAATCAGCGCGCCTTCGGTGGCGGAATCCTGCCGACAAAGCGCACTGCGAAGCCGGCCCAGTCCTGGAGCGCGAATGCGCTGAAGGTCATTCGCGAGCGGATGCAGGAGCGGGAATACGCTGATGCGCTGCAATTGGCTGAAGAGAAAGCCGGCGCGCTTTTCTATCCGGCTTCGGACAATCAATCGGTGCTGCTGCTGGTGGCGCCGGTCGACGTGCCCGAACTGCCGGGACTGATTACCGCACTGCGCGCGAACGATGGCGCCTGGGTCGTCATGCATGCCGGATCCGGGTGCACTGTTGGCACTTCCGGCGGATCCCGCGCAACAGCCATCCGGAATGCACATCACAGCATGGAGTCGCGCAATCTGTCGTTAGATTCCCTCGCGCAAGCGATCGCGCGCGCGAAGGTGGTCGACCAGGCAGCCGCGCGCGCTGCGTTTGTGGCTCACTTCGGGATCGCCGATCCGGAGGAAGCCGGCCGCCTCGCCGCGGAAGCCGTGGCCAGAGCTCAGGAATCGGCCGCGGAAGAATGCGCCACTGTCTGACCTGATTTCACACTGAAGCCTCGTTGATCGGGGCTTTGGCGTGCAATCCCGCACAAAGCGCCTCGGCTGTCGGGGCAAAGGAATTGAAATGCGCAAGATGACCATTACCAGGATCGACTCCGACGAGCAGCGCGGGCGAGTCGAAGAGCGCGGCGAAACTGCGGCCATGAGCCGTGAGGAAGCAGAGACCATCGCGCCGTGGGCGGCTGATCTCATCGAAACAGACGGCGGCTGGCTGGCCTTCGAATCGGCGACGGATGCCGAAACTTGGAGAAATCAGCGTTGATCCCACTCTGAAGCCGGCCGCGTGCCGGCTTTGTTGTGCAAATCCCGCACTGCCGCGCCTCGGGTTTCCTGGGGCTGGAGTTATTCGCGCGCTGTCCGTTGGCAGCGCGCCGCTATGCATTGGAAAATTATGACGAATCACCCTAACCGCAATTGGCGGTCTCGCATGCGCCAGGCTTGCGACGACTGGCTTACGCGCTGGCTGCGCGAGCGTGATCCCGGCCGCGCGCTGACTCAGGACGATCTACGCGACGCGTTTAGCGCAGGCTTCGAAGCCGGCCGCAGTCCGCCGCGGCCGGCGGAACCATCACCAAGGGAAACGCCATGAAAACCGAAAAACTGCCGCGCGCACCGGGCCGGCCGCGCTCGCCACCTGACAAGGGGCACACTGCGCGCGCCGAGCTGCGGCTGACTCCGGCACAGAAAGCGAAACTCAAGCTATTAGGCGGCCCCGACTGGATCCGCGATTGCATCGACAAAGCCAAAATTCCAGCGCGGCCGGCCGAGTGATCATCAACCCAGCTCGGCCGATCGGAGCTCATGCGTGCGAGCTCAGCAGCGGCTGCTGCTCATCCATAGCGCGCGCTCATCAGTGGCGCCGCGCCCGGCCCGACAGGAGGGGCGCACTTCTGTGCTGCATGGGGGCGCACTTCGGTCACACGGCCTTTTCAGAGGGGGCGCACTTCGGTCATTGAAGGGGGCGCACTTCGGTTCTGCCGTTTTTTCGGGGCGCACTTCGGCTTCATTTTTCGTGCTGGCCGCACGTGCACGCCGTCGAAAGCCAGCCACCGGCAGCGCGCATCCGCGCCTCGCATGCGCTCTTGGCGTCGTGATGCTCGGCGCATAGCGCGTTGCCGTTTCGCTCCAGGTCGTCCGGCCCGCCAGCCCACAGCGGTATGGTGTGGTCCGGCACCGTTGCCACTGATACGCGGCCTTCCTTCTCGCACTCCGCGCACAGGGGGTGCTGCTGGAGGAAGCGGGCCCGGCGGTCCACTGCGGCGCGGCCGCGCAGGCGATCGGTGTGCATGGCGCTGGCCAGCTGCAGGCGCCCGGGGATAGTGGCGATACGCGGTTTGAGGGTGGTCAGTTTCACGCGCCGTCACTCGATCCCATCGAGCCTCAATTTCCCCAGCCGTAATCGACGGCCACGACACGGCCCTGGTACAGCCCGAACGAATCCGGCTTGAGCTCGACGCACAGGCCTGTGGACGCCTGGGCGACATCCACCATGTGCAAATCCTCGTCCTTCAGGATCTGCAGCCTGGGCATCACCACAAGCCAGCCGCCTGGGATAGACCACAGCACCGGGCATACGCCGGCGTGCCCGCTGGTGCCCACGCGCGCCTCGGTGCAGTTGTTCAAGAGCCCGTACAGGAAGTCCTGCCAGCAGCGCAGTGATGGGATCTTCAGCGCATACCGGCGCGTCAGGAGCACGAACCGGTTGCGCCCGCTCGTGTTGATGCTCCATGCCATGGGGCAGGTCTAAACGGAATCGGCCTGTCGCGACGTGAGCCGGACGCCGCGCAGGATCACGCGCTGCACGATGTCCATCAGCGGCAACTGCTGCGTGCGCTGAGCGCGCGCCTTCACCATGTCCAGGTACCGGTACACCCACGGCGCGACCTTGATCCCAATGCTGATGCTGCACTGCGCCATGTTCACGCTCCGGGATAGGATTCGGCGGCCGTCTGCGATGCCCGGACAGGTGTTGCCGGGAACGGGGCGGCAGGCGTTGACCAAGATAGCCGCGCACCTCGCAGCAGCGCCTATGCGCCCTCGGTATCGGGTCTGCCGGCGATTCCGCCGAAAGGGGTTGCACCGGCTGGATTCGAACCAGCGACCTTCGGCTTATGAGGCCGACGAGCTACCAGGCTGCTCCACGGTACGGAATGAGTTGCCGGTTACGCGATCCGGCGGTATTGCACCCGAGTTATGCCCGATGTATGCCGCAGGGGCCGTGACAGGTCGCTTTCGCCTGCCCTCGCCTTGTTCCTGCTTGATAGCTCCGATCTGAGGCGACGTTTCAGCTTAGGTCGCGTGCGGTCACAAGGCGCCCGGTGAGCCTTCCGCTTTATCGCTGTGTGTGCCGGTCCGACAGTTCGGTGAGTCGCGCTCGCCGCCGGTCGCTTGCGCGATATGAGAAAAGCCCGCAGATGGCGGGCTTGGGATGTTCCTGGCGGGAGCGCCCCCTTGTTCGGCGTGGCGCGTCTCCCTACTACTGGATTTGCGTGGCCCGGGGTAGCCGCTTTCCCGGGCGCTCTGGTGTGTAATCCTGTTCGGCGATGGCTTCGCCCCTGCTTGATCCGCACCGGTTCGAGACCCGGTGAAGCGAGGTAGGCGTTGGCCTTTGCGCTTCAATGGCGCCAGCGTCTCTTTCAGTTCCGCGCTGTCTGGGGCGCATTATGCTCCACGCTGTCAAGTTTTCAAGCGTCCGCGCGCCGGATCTGGCTGATCATACGCAGCTTGCAGCAGCCCGCGAACCATGTCCTCGATGCGCTTGGGAGAGTATTTTTCGTGGACGGCCATTGCCACATCATGGTCGATCCGCTCGCCGCAGCGGCGCCGCAGCTGCGCGCGCAGGATGTCCCGCTCTTCCTCGCCCATCCAGGGCTTGTAGAGGCTTTCCATGCAGCGGTCGAATAGCGCCTCGTTTTTGAACCGGTGCCGGAACTTCCCGTTCAGGCCATGCTCGCCCTTGATCGCCTCGCCGCGGCAGGAGTTGATATAGGCGACGAGCTTCTTGCCGCGCCACTCGTGCGGGATCCTGCGCTCGCCAGTCCCCTCTTTATCGCCCTGCTGGCGCCGGCAGGCGAGGCAAGCCTTGCTACTCGTGCGGCCGGTGCCCGGGATGATCTTCATCTTGGCACCTTGGCAGACCGGGCAGGTCTTGTGCAGCCACCACTGGAGCACGGCGCTGACCAGGTGGATTCCCGGGCGGATATTCAGCTGGTTCTCGACCCACCAGACCAGACCGCGGCGTGCCTCGGGCAGCGTCTTCATGCGCTGCAGCAGCAGGCCAAGCTCATGGCTGTGCCATTGCTGCGCCCGTTCGGCCGCCACCAGCAGCGGCAGCCGGTAGGCCACTTTGCCGTCCACCTCCGTGCGCACCAGGCCGGCGTGCGGGTTTGGCACGACGATGACAGCGTCCCAGATGACGTCTTTCAGTTTCACTGGGTCCAGGCCGAAAGTCTCGGTCGTCTGGGCCACCTGCTCCGGCGTCATCCGCACCTTCGCCTTGAGTGTCGGCGGCTCGATATCCAGCTTTCCGGCGAGCTCCTCGATTTGCTTGGGCGTCATGGGATCGGGCTTGGCGCTGCAGTCCCACTCCGACATGAGCCGCTCGATGGCCAGGCCCATGCGGTACGGATTCATGCCGGCGGCGATGACCATGTCGGCGGGCGTTCGGCGATCGGCATCGACCCTCAGATTCGACGCGCTGGCCGATACGGCGTAGCTTTCTTCCACCGTGCGCGGCGGGTTCGGGTCGTCGGTGTTGTCGAACATGCGGTGCTCCAGTTAAGATCGGGGCTCTGCTGAGTTCGATCTATCCCTGGAGAGCCCTTTGCGTTGGTAGCGCAAGGGGCTTTTCGCTTTCTATAAGTCCAGCGCGATACGGACTTCAGTAGTGAGCCTGCCGCCTTGAATCCATTCGGTGCCCTGGAGGTCGACACGGTCCACCTTCAGGCCGGACGCCCTTTCGAAAGCCCGCAGTATCGCGAGAATGTCCTGCTCCGCCTTCAGCCGCGCCGCCTTCATTTCTTCGATGGTCATGGGTAGGTCCTTTCAGGTAGCAGGCCGACCTGCCGGTAGTAACCGATCAGGTTCTCGTCAGAGGTAGGAGCCACCGCGAACAGCTTGTATGGCCCGAGGTACTGCGTGCGCTGGATCTCGCCGGTCTTCGTATCAGTTTGCTCCAGCGCCTGGTATCCGAGGCTGAAAGAAAACGCTGGCGTCGGCGGCAGCCTCGCTGTCAGGATGCGCAGCTCACCGATCACTTTTTCACTGTCGAACGCTTCGAGGATAGGGACGATCGTGAACTCGTCCGGGTTGGTGGTGTCGCTCATGGTGTCCTTTCAGGTGCTGACGATATGGAACGGCCCACGCACGCCGGCGCTCATGGCCTCGGCCGCCGATAGCGCCTGGAGCACGCGATCGTTCGGGCTCAGATGGTGGTTCGAGAACAGAACGCCTTTGGCATACGATTCGCCGCATCCGCACGCGTCGAATGCTCCGGTCATTTCTCCGACCTGGTAGTCGGAGTCGATGCGAAACAGGCGCCCCGCCGTGCCCACCAGGAACGTGCCGCCGGTTTCGGCGTCCTCCTTCTTGGTGGCGAACCCGCCTTCCTTCAAGCACTTGCGCACGGCCTCGATGAATTCGGTCACCATGTACTGCATCAGGTCCGTGTCGGGGTGGCGCTTCGGCAGATGCAAGCTGTAGCGCAGGAGCTGCCCCATGCGAAAACTGGTTGTGAATCCGAAGGCGTACCCGTCCTTGGCCCAGACCTTCTGGTCCGCGCGCAGCTGCAGGTCCAGGCCTCCGACGCCAGCGCTGTCTCCGCCGATCAGGACCTTGCCGTCGTGTACCAGTCCAACAATGCATGTCATTTCGAGTCCCTTTCGCGAATGATTCGGCTGGGTGGCGGTGACGGCGGCGGCTTCGGTGGTCGCTGCCCGCGCGGCGGCGGGTTGATGTTGCCGCCTCGACGGCCCGGCAATAGCACTGCCAGGACGGAGATCCAAAAGATCGCCCAAATAAATAGCGATTCCCAGTTCATCCACTGATAAGCGTTCATTGGTTCCACTTTTGCGCCGTGGCGCGTCACCGTTGTTTGAGCGGCCTGAAATACGTCTCGCCGTCATCGCACAGCCATCCTGTCTTGGGGTCGCCGAACAGCCCACTGGAAGGCAGGTGAGTTACCGGCCTGCATTGATGGTCCTTTGACCACTGCTCCCACTTGCGCTCGCCCCTGTCGACTTCATTGACTACCAGCAGGACGCAGCCGACCGGGAGCACGAAAGTCAAGAGCGCAAAGGAGCCGACCATCCTTATGCTGGACCAGTTCAGTTTCATGACGTTGCCTCAATGACTAGCCGTCCGCGCTCCTGCAGGTCCAGCCAGGTCGCGTCTCGCCATACGGTCCAACTAGACGTCGGCGTCGTGCGTTGGCGTTCGATCCATTCCTTTCGCCGCGCCTCGTCATAGTTCGGCGGCGGCGGGCATTCGTGGACCGGAAACGCCTTCACCAGCACCTGCACCTGCGGCACGATGCGGCCGAACCATGCGGGGCGCAGTCTCGCGCGGCCCGTCAGAGTGTGTTCGTAGCGAAGCATCGATCTATCCTCTCGTTCAAACCATCACCTTCACATCCGCCGGCGCGCCCCGGATACGGTCTGCCGTCCTGCGGATCGCCCGCTCGTACTCGGCCCGCGTGATGCTGGTGCGCTGCAAGTCGGCGAATTGGTAGAGCTCGCGCATCGCGTCCAGTTCGGCTGGCGTGAGCTCGAAGCGGCCGTGCTCGCCGTGCCTGCGGTGCGCTTCGCCCAGCGCGTCCTGGGCGCGCGCGCATGGGACCAGCACCTCGGGGCCGACACCGGCGCGCGCGAGCGTCTCGGCCACGTTCGAGAGATCCGCAAGCGCCATCCAGTCATCGCGGGTGGCGCGGCTTTTGGCGAACGCCTCGATGGCCGAGAGCTCCGCCAGGCGCAGCCGGTCCAGGATGCGCTGCTCGGTGACGTGCACGCCTTCGATGACATGGCTGATCACGTTCACCAGGGGATAGACCTTGCGCTTGCAGTGCTTGCGGCTCATCGCCCAATGCTCCAGACGCGCGACCAGAAACCGGGCCGCTGCCGCTTTGGCGCTTCGCCCCTGAGCCGCCGCTCCAAGCGCTCCAGGCGTCGCACCGCCGCCAGCATCCACACCATGAGCACGACCGCGATCGCCACCAGCACGTAAACGACAACCTGTTCTCGGCTCATGGTGCAACACTCCCGAAATCGCAGCGATGCGCCGCGCAGTAGTTGGTCCTGCGGCACGCCTGCGGCTGGCAGCAATCGGCGCATGGCCTGTCCGTGGGCTCTGGCGTGTGCTGGCGCCCGGGGCTGAGGGGCGCTACCGTCCCGCCCAACTGCGTGACCCAGAAAGTCGCCGTGCCCCACTCCACCTTGATGTCGCCGGCGCGGTGGACGGTGCAGGCGAGCTCGTTGCCGTGCAGGTACCGCGGGACATCAATGGTGCAGTAGGTGTTCTCATCCGGGTCGATCCAGCTCACGTGCTCGATGGTCTGGCCGCTTCCCTTGTCGATTACTTTCCAGCCGACATAGCCGTTGTTTGCATCGCACTTCATAGCGCTCATGGCGCGGAGCGGCCCCGCGAGCGTGACCGTTCCGGGTTGACGCCAATCGCGCACCTCCGGTGCATCCTGCGATCGTGTGATCTTCCTGCCTGATCGGCCGCTCCAATAAGATTCCACCAGCTTGAAGGCGATTGCCCTTGCCTCTGCTTCGCTGACGCACCCGGTCATAACGTGCTCAACTTCTATCGGCATGTCGCTTCTCCTTCGTCATACATCGCCAGATCAGCGGGCCACAGCCCCGCAGCGAGGATCGAAGCGCGTGTGTCGGCGCCCCATGCGGGCTCGATCTCCCTGCGCGCGGCCTTCGTGTAGAGCGCGCCCTGATCGAATCGTTGGTGGCAGCCCTGGACGTATTCGCCGGCAACCATGTGCACGGTACAAAGGGGGAAACACAGCCTGTCGTCAATGAGCTTCTTGCCGGCCGCCTTGCCTGTGTTCGGGTGGGCGCACTGGCTGTAGCCCCAGATGCCGCAGTGCTTGCAGGGCAGCGCCGCGACGAGCCGGCGGTAGCCCTCGTGCTCGATCGCGTTCTCTTTTTCGATCGGGATCCCGCTCACGCTGCCCGAATAGTTCGGCGTGCAGGTGAGCTGCGGCAGCGGCGCCATCGGCCGGTCCTCGCGTGAGTGCCGCTCCGAGGGGCCGTCGGTGCGACGGATCCAGCTGCGCCTGAGCATGCCGCTGCGCTTCATTTGCGACCGCCCTTCGCCGGCACCTTCTTGGCGGCAGGCTTCTTCGCGGAAGTCGATGAACGCTTTACGTGTGCTGCGTGTGAACCGGCGTTTTCTTCCGTTTCGACAGGCTTGCCCCTCGCTGCCTTGCTCTCGGCGCGCTGCGCCGCCTTGTGCGCTTTCCAGGCCATGGCCAGCGTCGCGTTTTTCCCGGGCGGGATCGTGAATGCCATGGGTCAGTCCTTCCAGTACGGCATCGCCCGGCGTAGCTTGGCCAGCAGGATGCGGTTGGCGCGAGCTCCGCGCGGCTCCATGTCAACTTCGGCGGCTTCGCGCATGCGCGCTCGCTTGACTTCGAGCTTTCCCGGCTCGCGCGCAGGCACGACGGGCTCAACACGGGCCGGGCGCAAGCACCGATCCCACGCAATGGCGGCCTGCATGGGCGTGTCGACGCCCATCTTGACCTTGAGGCGCTCCGCGTACGAGCCAACGGCGTGTTTGCTGATGTCCAGCTGGTCGGCGATCTGGCTGTAGCTCTTGCCATCCGCGATCAGGCGGATGACCTCGCACTCCATCGGGGTCAGGCTCCACGGGTTGGGCACCTGCGGCAGATCGCGCTGGCGCCGGGGCTCGCGCTGGCGCCTGGGCTCCATGCGCTCGCCCACGCGCACCGGCGGGCCCGGCTCTTTCACGATGGCCTTGGACGGCGGCAGGATCAGTGCCGTAAACGGATTGATCGGCGCTTCAATCGACACAGGACGACCCCGACAGCACCTCGAGCGGGTGCATGTTTTCGCGGATCAGCCGGTCGATGTTCTTCGCCACGCACAGCGCGAACGCTTCATCGGTCGTACGGGATCCGCCGGGAATCACCCAGCCGGCCGGCTCGGTCGAATAGATCAGCCGCGCTTCGCCGAAGTGGATGTTGCGCGGATGAAAGAGGCTCGCGATGTCCTTTTCCATGTTCAGGCTCCTTGGTCGTGCTTGTTCGGGTCGGTCAGCACCAGATCGACCATTTCCTTGCGTCGCGCCGCGTCCAGGTGCGGCCAGAAGCGGCGCTGGACCCACGGCTTGTGCAGCAGGTCGACGAACCGGGTGTGGAACTCGCGGATCTCGTCTTCCGAGCAGACGTCGAACGCGGTGCTGCGCGGTGTGGGGATCGGCTTGCCGCGCAAGCCCTCGCCCCAGATGACAAACCAGCAGCGCAGCTTCATCCAGTCATGCAGCAGATCCTCGTCCTGATAGAGCTCCTGCTGATCGAACAAGCGGGTCAGCACGGCGCGGTGCATCCGATGAAACGGCCCGCCGCGCTCTTCGGCGCGATACAGCTGGAAGCCCTCGCCCGGTTCGGCGTGAAACAGGTCGCGCACGAACCGACGCCAGCGCTTGTCATGCTTGCGATCCATGCCGCGAACCCATTCGGTGAAGAACTGCCGCAGCACGTCGCGCACCGGATCCGGCAGGGTGTTCAGCTGCACCGTCGGGCAGATGAGGATGGAGCTGGACTTGCTCATGCCGTCCTGACCTCGCAGATCCGCAGCACCAGCTGCCCGACCGTGATGCGCTCGCCGACGCGCAGCGCCCGCAGCTTCAGCGGCGGAAACAGGTCGGTGCCATGCGCCCTCACCTCGAGGATGATCGGGTGCCAGTTGCCGCGGCCCTTGGGTTTGCAGACGATGATCACCCGATCTCCTCCGGCTCTACGTGCTTCGGCTCTTGCGCGTTGTAGGCCTCCCACATGCGCAGGTTCGCCAGCCGCGCCACATCCAGCGCCTGCTCTGGCGTCAAGCGGTCGGAATCCTTATTCGGGGTTGAGCGGCGCTCGCAATGCACGCCCAGCACGCCGTTGCGCTGCCAGCGAAGCAGCAACACCCCGGAGCGCGTCGACGGCAGGCTGGCCAGCAGTTCGGGCCTCCAGATCTCGGCCGGCAGTGCGTAGTAGTGCTTCCACACCTTGCGCGGCCACTCGCGCGGCAGCCGAGGCCTGGGCGCTCCGATAAAACTTTCGCGGTGCGTGTGCCACCACTCCTGCGAGCGCCACCACTTCGTCTTCTCCGCGTCGGCCTTCAGGTCGCTTCGGCTGATCTTGATCTCGACGTCGATCACGCGCAGATCCATCGTCACGCCCAGCACGTCACACTCGTTGCCGGGCCATGTCGTGTTCGGCACGAGCAGGATGCACTTCCGGTTGAAAAACTGGTTGCACAGCGCGCGGCTGATGGTGCGTTCTGACCAGCTCACGCCGCATCCTCCATTTCCTGCATCGCGATTCCCGCGCAGCGCTCGCAGTTGAGGACGTAATGGTGCAACTCGTCGGGCGTGAGCTCCCGGCCGCAGCCGATGCATCGCGTCTCCGACGGCGTGCCGAACTTGCGCCACAGCCAGCGGCGCGCTTCCCACTGCACCCACGCACCGCGCAGGTAGACCGCCGTGTAGGCGACAACCAGCGCACCAAGGCCCCAGCCGCGCGTTTCCCATGCGAACGCAGCCCAGAACGGCTGACCAGCAAGGCCGACGATGGGCGCCCACTTGTGCAGGCGCTCGTCGGTGCCCATGGCCATCCAGATCGCGCCGAGTCCGAACAGGGCGATGAAGATTTGCGTCA
>Ga0075269_10000175_pt1 | contig 10764 bp, 7 predicted proteins | sample SF_Rice_5C_0N_10_FD_69773 | JGI IMG/M metagenome (GOLD analysis project Ga0075269, IMG submission 69773) | Rice paddy soil microbial communities from Twitchell Island, California, USA - SF_Rice_5C_0N_105 | ecosystem: Environmental > Terrestrial > Soil > Paddy field/soil | place: USA: Twitchell... | reverse complement strand
GTGAGCGGTCACAGCAGCAGATTGCCGATGATATTACCCCTGTGCTTTCAGATATGACTGATGCACGAGTATTCGTTACACAACAGCAGTCGATCGGACAGCGCAGAGGCGGACTTCCGGTTGAGTACGTGATCCAGGCTCCTAATTTTGAAAAGCTCCGCGAGTACCTCCCGAAATTTATGGATGCGGCACAGAAGGATCCGGTTTTCACAATTGTAGATGCAAACTTGAAATTCAACAAGCCCGAAATAAAGCTTGTGATAGACAGGCAGAGAGCAAGGGACCTGGGTGTCTCAACAATTGAAATTGCGCAGACTATTCAGGCGGCTTTCAGCGGACAAAGATTCGGATATTTTATAAAGGACGGCAAACAGTACCAGGTAATCGGGCAGCTCCTTCGTGATAAGCGTAATGCACCTATTGATCTGAAATCTTTATATGTGAAGAATTCACAGGGCGAACTTATACAGCTCGATAACGTGGTACAGCTTACCGAACAGAGTGCACCCCCACAGCTTTACAGGTTTAACCGGTATGTATCGGCTACTGTATCGGCAGGACTGGCGCCCGGGAAAACTATAGATGACGGTATTAAGGAAATGGATAAAATTTCAGCTAAAGTGCTGGATGAATCTTTTTCCACTTCTTTAAGCGGAGCCTCAAAGGATTATGCCGAAAGTTCTTCGAGTCTTTTGTTTGCCTTTCTTCTTGCCATAGGATTTATTTATCTGGTTCTGGCGGCACAGTTTGAAAGCTTCAGAGATCCTTTCATAATCCTGTTTACTGTTCCGCTTGCTATTTTCGGCGCACTGGTTTCGCTCTGGTATTTTAACCAGACACTCAACATCTTCAGCGAGATAGGAATTATAATGCTCATCGGTATTGTAACAAAGAATGGAATTCTTATCGTCGAATTTGCAAACCAGCGTAAAGCTGCAGGGCTTTCAAAAATAGAAGCTATTAAAGATGCTTCGGCAGCAAGGCTAAGACCTATACTTATGACAAGTCTATCCACGGTTCTCGGTATTCTGCCGATTGCTCTTGCACTCGGTGCGGGCTCAGAGAGCAGGGTTTCAATGGGTATAGCAGTAATCGGCGGGTTGATATTCTCAACATTCCTGACACTCCTTGTAGTACCTGCAGTTTATTCATACCTGTCACGCAGCACAGCTACAGTTTCAAATGTTACTGAAGCTGCTGAAGTTGATGAAGGGGCAGCTTTTGTCAGCAAATGAAATTGATTATAAAAGTAATATGAGAATTTTAAAGCTACTCTTAATCCCGCTCCTTGTAATCATTTTAAATTGTCAGTCATTCCCGCAGGAGATCCTTTCCCTGGAAGATGCTATAAAAATTTCAATGGCAAATAATTATTCAATCAATATTGCCCGCAATGAATCGAAGATTGCGGAAAACAATTCAACGATCGGCAATGCAGGTTTCCTTCCCTCGGTTGACGCGACAGGTTCATATGTTAAAAGTTCCAATGATACTAAACAGGAATATTTTGATGGAAGAACGGTAGATCAGAAAGGTGCTCAATCGACAAATATTGCCGCCGGGGTAAATTTAGATTGGACAATATTTGACGGCTTCGGGATGTTTGCCAATATCGATATGCTTAAGGAACTTAATAAGATCGGTAAAGATAATTTTAAAGCAGAAATAGAAACGAACCTTGCCGGTGTCATCGAAACGTATTACAACCTGATTGCGGAGCAACAGGTACTGGATGTTTTAAAACAGGCAATAGTTATAAGTAAAGAGAGAGTTAGAATTGCTGAATCAAAAAAGGATGTCGGCAGCGGTTCAAAGTTTGATTTACGGCAGGCGCAGGTTGATCTGAATGAAGACCGGTCGAACCTCCTTAAAGAGCAGCTGGCTTTTGAGCAATTGAAGGTGACGCTTAATCAGCTTATGGGAAGAGACGTAAGTTCTGAATTTAATGTGAGCGATACAATTCTTGTCAAAAAGGATATTGACCTTGATGATTTGAAAGCGAAAACCCTGGAACAAAATACCACCCTTCAGATAGCAAAAAAGAATCTTAGTCTGTCTGAAATTAATCTCAGACTTGCCAGGGCAGAGTTATACCCTGAGATTTCTCTTGTCGGGGGTTATAACTATACTAAATCTGAATCTGAGGCCGGTTTCGTACAATCGAATAAAAATTACAGTCTGAGTTATGGCGTATCAGCCTCCTTAAATTTGTTCAACGGATTTAACACCCGGATAAAAATAGAAAATGCTGAAATAGGTATTGAAAACGGTCAGCTTAATTTCAACCAGATTAAAGCAAACATTGAAGCTAATCTCCTTAATATTTACAAAAAATACCTCAGCAGTCTCGAGCTTGTTGAACTGGAAGAAGAGAACCTGAAGATTGCACAGGAAAGTGTTGATATTGCGCTTGAAAAACTTAAGCTGGGAAATATAACTCCGCTTGAATTCAGGGAAACACAGCGTAAACTTATCGATGCCAAAAGCAGGCTCGTTTCAGCTCAGTATGATGCAAAATCAGCAGAAACCGAACTGTTAAAGATCAGCGGTCAACTGATCAAGAATAAATAATTAGTTCTTTAAAAAAATGGTTCAATCGAGTTAAGTTTCCAGGAGAAACATGACAACTTGTCATACTGGTTAAGATTTCAACTGCCGAATCAGCCCATTTCCTTACTTCTCATTTATCCCAGAAATACTTCACTAAAAGCCAAAAACTACCTTTATAATCTCTTATAAAAGGCTTGTCTGCCATTTTATTAAAAATATGACACCAGGAAAATCTGATTAACCACGAATATTTCCCATTTATCACCCTATAAACTGATTAAAGTACAGAGTTTTTGACCTGAATATTATCTAACGGGAATCTTACCCTAAAAAATATTAAATTATTGCACATTCTTTAAGAAAAAGTAATCAATGCACATTTGTATTTTTGAAGATAACAAGGTCGATAATTTCTATCCTCTTACTCTTTCGCATCCTGTTTACGATCTGGTTTGCGGGATGAAGACATTAAGGGAGAAGATTTTAAGGTATTTTCCTAATGTACCGCAGACGCTTTTCTGCAGAAAGTACCTTGAAGCAACAGTTAAGCAGAATAACCCGGGTATCGGTGTAAACCTGCTTGAGGATGATAATTATCTTTTTATCAACGGAAGGGTTTTAATCGACGAAAACTTTTTTGACCTAATAGGAAAAAGTAAAGCCGAAAAAGTATTAGTAAAAGATGACGTTCTTATTGCGGCAAAAGTAACCTCAGCGAGCCTTAATAAGATCAAAGCTTCAATAAAAGGATCACCTGAACCTTCTGACTTTGAAGGGATCCACTCGGAGAATTCTTATGTAGATACAGTGGATTATATATGGGATCTTATAAAATTAAACGGTGCTCAAATAAAACAAGATTTTAATCTTATAAATGCACCGGGCATTTCCGAAGAGGCGAGACTATTCAGGAGCGTTAACCTGATTAATAAAGATGATGTTATAATTGAAACCGGGACTGTTATCAAACCGGGTGTGGTAATAGATGCATCAAACGGTCCAATATACATCGGAAAAGATGTTGAGATTTATCCCAATAGCGTAATTGAAGGTCCTGTTGCCATTGGTGACAAGACAAAGATCAAAGCCCTTACAAACATTTATGAGAATGTATCAATAGGCAGCGTATGCAAGATCGGCGGTGAAGTTGAAGAAACGATAATAATGCCATATACGAATAAACAGCATTCAGGATTTCTGGGGCATGCTTATCTCGGGAGCTGGATCAACATTGGTGCAGATACCAACTGCAGCGATCTTAAGAACAATTACAGCACCATAAATATCAGGATGAAAGGCAAACAGGTTGATACCGGTCTCCAGTTCCTGGGCCTGATTATGGGAGATCACTCAAAGACAGCAATAAATACTATGTTTAACACCGGAACTATCACCGGTTTCTCCTGTAATATTTTTGGGGACGGCTTCCCCGATAAATTTATACCTTCATTTTCCTGGGGCGGCAGAGAGCATATGGAAACTTATGAAGTAAGCAAGGGCATAGATACTGCTAAGAGAGTGATGCTAAGGCGAAAAGTTAATATGACCAAAGCGGATGAAGATCTGTTCAATACTATTTTCAAAATTACTGAGAGTGAAAGAGAGAAACAATAATTAGTATGGCTGAACAATTTGAAGAACATAAAGTAAGAGACCTGTATTCAGGAGTCAGAGGACTTGCAGTTAAGATACTGAACAGGGTTGAAAGAACGGATTCATACCTTGAAAGACTGCTTGATAATGAAATGCGTAACAGCGATCTGACAGGTCCTGATAAAGCCCTTCTCTATGAAATAGTGCACGGCGTAGTAAGGTGGATGGGAAGGCTCGACTGGGTGCTGAACGGATTTTATAAAGGACAATTCTCTAAAGCAATTCCAAATCTTAAAAATGGTCTCCGTGTTGCCCTGTATCAGATAATGTTTCTTGACAGGGTGCCCGACTTTGCTGTGGTGAATGAAGCGGTTGAATTTGTAAAAAAGCTGCAGGGGCAGAAGCCTGCTGATCTTACGAATGCCATTCTCCGGAATATAATCAGGAGTAAAAACGCAATCCGTTACCCGGATCCTGAAGAAGACCTACCAGGCTACTTTTCTGCTTACTACTCGCATCCATCGTGGATGGTGAAACGGTACCTGGCAAGGTTCGGAAGGGAAGCAACAGAGAAGCTGCTTGCAGCAAATAATGAAAAACCTTTCCTGACCCTTAAAATAAATGCACTAAAAACAAACCCGGATGAGTTCAGACTGCTGCTTAATAAGGTTAATCTTAGATTTAAACCTGGACGATATCTTCCCGAATTTTTCAAGCTTCAGAATTTAACTAACATAACAGCCTGGGAATATTATGCAGAGGGATATTTTAACATACAGGATGAAAGTGCGGGACTTGCCTGCAGGCTGCTTGATACACAGCCCGGAATGAGGGTTCTTGATATGTGTGCAGCTCCCGGCGGAAAGACCGCCTACATTGCCGGCCTGATGCACGATGAAGGTGAAATAATTGCAATTGACCGCTTTGAAGCACGTTTAAAAATAATGGAGAGAAATATTATCCGCCTTGGAATTAATTCCATTAAACTTATCGAAACTGACGCTCTTCAATATTCCGATGCGGGATTTGACCGTGTTCTTGCTGATGTTCCCTGTTCAGGCACAGGAACTATGTGTAAGAAACCCGATATTAAATGGAAGAAAGATCTCCTTGATATCAGAAGAATGACAGAGCTTCAATATCAGCTCTTAGAAAAGGCCGCTTCCCTGGTGAAGCCGGAAGGCGTAGTTGTTTACAGCACCTGCTCCATCGAACCCGAGGAAAACTGCGATATTGTAAATAAGTTTCTTTCCGCGCACCCTGAATTCAAATTGGAAAGCGCAGCAGGATCTTTTCCCGGAGAAATCATTGACCCTAACGGCTGCATCCAGACGTTCCCTCATTCGCATCAGCTTGACGGAGCTTTTGCAGCTAAACTGGTCAGAATATAAATTGTTTAAATAAAAATCATAAAAGAAAATGTTCGATAAATTAGCTGAAGAATTACAACAGGCAAGAATTAAGAATAACTTATCATTAAAGGATTTATCTGCCAGAACCCGTATTGATCTGAAGTTTCTTGAAGCTTTAGAAGAAGGCAATTTCAGCTTCCTTCCCGAGTTATATGTGAAGGCATTCCTGAAAGAGTATGCAAATGCTGCGGGACTGAATCCTGATATCATATTGAAAAAATATGAGCGTGCCAGGGAAGGACTTCCATACGAATATGAGCCGGAAGATCAGCCGGCCAGACCTGAAACGCAGGAGGAAGTTAAAGCGGAAGAGAAAATATCTGCTAAACCAGAAGAAAAAACACCAGAGAAAACAGAGGATAAAAAAGAGAAATTCAGGGAAATAAAGCATTCTGCTCACCAGTCAAATGCAATATATTCAAAGCCTGCTGCATTCGACTCTACTGCACCAAAGAGAAGTGAAACTATGCCCGGCAATAAAAACAGTATTATCATCGGGGCTTCAATAGGCGGAGCTATTATACTGATAGGGCTGATCTATATGTTCTTCTTCAGCAGCAATGATCAAATAGTTGTCCCTGAAAAACCTTACGATGAAGTTGTTACAGAATCACAACGAAGATACGAGGAAACACCCGGCAGCACAGTTGATTCTACACAGAGTAAAGCTGTATCAACAGACAGCCTTAACCTGCTGATCCATACCACAGATACCTCCTGGGTGAAACTTATTCTTGATAATACAAAAGAAGAAGAATTTATATTATTTCCCAATTCTCAGAAATCACTAAAAGCTGCCGATAATTTTAAGATCACATTCGGAAAATCCTCTGCTATTAAATTACAGCTTAATAATAAGCCGCTGGTTTTTAATCCTAAATCAAGGTCGGTTTCACATGTAAAAATTGATTCAAACGGTATTGAATATCTACAGGATCTCCCACAGGCAGGGAAAAAATAATGTCGATGGCAGCACGGAAAAGGATAGAAGAATTACGTGATATAATAAGAGAGCACGATTACCGGTATTACGTCCTGACCGAACCTACGATCAGCGACCGGGAGTACGATTCTCTTATGAAAGAACTCGAAAAGCTGGAGGAGGAGAATCCAGACTTAATTACTCCCAATTCACCTACACGGAGAGTTGGCACAGATCTCACCAAAGAATTTAAGCCGGTAACTCATCTTATACCAATGCTGAGTCTTGCTAATACTTATAATGAAGAAGAGCTGTTTGATTTTGACCGGAGGATCAGGGAGGGACTGCCGAAAGAGGAAAAAGTTGAATACGTAGTTGAACCCAAAATAGACGGGGCTTCGGTAAGTATTCATTATGTTGACGGCTATCTTGTGACTGCAGCGACAAGAGGAGACGGGGTAATTGGAGAGGAGATAACGACAAACATAAAGACAATCCGCTCAGTCCCTCTGCGGCTGAACAAAAAAACTTCATACCCATACTCGTTCAGCGATATTGAAGTAAGAGGTGAAATCTTTATGAAGCTGGAAGATTTCTTAAAACTGAATAAGGAGAGGGAGGAGCAGGGAGAAAAGCTGTTTGCCAATCCCCGCAACTCTTCAGCAGGAACGCTTAAGCTGCAGGATCCCCGTATAGTAGCGAAGAGACCCCTTAATGTTTTTATCTATACCTTAATCAGCCTGGATGAAAACTACGAATCGCAGTATGAAAACCTTCAGATACTGAAGAAGCTTGGATTTAATGTAAACCCCGAATTCAAACTCTGCAAAAATATTGATGCTGTAATTGAAGCCTGCAATAAGCTGGAAGAAAAGAGGAACTCGCTTGAGTATGAAGTAGACGGAGCTGTTATAAAAGTAAATTCACTGCGTCATCAAAGAATACTCGGAAATATTGCAAAATCCCCTCGCTGGGCAGTTGCCTTTAAGTTCAAGGCTAAACAGGCATTTACAAAATTACATAAAATCACCTGGCAGGTTGGCAGGATAGGAACTGTAACGCCTGTTGCAGAACTGGAACCTGTTTTTCTTGCAGGCTCAACTATCAGCAGGGCAACGCTTCATAACATCGATGAAATAAGAAGAAAAGATATAAGGGAAGGGGATAAAGTTGTCATCGAAAAGGGAGGAGATGTTATCCCGAAGGTCGTTTCAGTAGTTAAAGAGGAAAGACCGGCAGACAGCAAACCGGCTCAGCCTCCAAAGAAATGTCCTGTATGCAAATCTCCTTTATTTAAACCTGAGGGAGAAGCAGCTTATTACTGCGAGAACACTGAGTGCCCTGCACAAATAAGAGGCAGACTTGAACATTTCGCTGCACGCGGTGCGATGGACATAGAAGGACTCGGAACAGCGCTCATTAACCTTTTTGCTGAAAACGGACTACTCCGTAATTATGATGATATTTACGATCTAAAAGGAAGAAGGAATGATCTTGTAGCGATAGAGCGGCTCGGCGCAAAAAGCGTGGACAATTTATTAGCTGCCATAGAGGACAGCAAAAAACAACCGTTTGCCAAAGTTCTTTTTGCAATAGGAATACGGTATGTTGGTTCAGGGGCAGCAAAAAAGCTGGCTGATTACTTTAATTCAATTGATGAGCTGATGGATGCGGGTGAAGAGAAGATTGAAGCTATTCATGATATTGGTCCCAGTATAAGCCAGAGCGTAGTGAAATTCTTCAGTGACCCTCATAATAAAAAAATTATTGAGAAGCTCAAAAAGCACGGACTGAATTTCACAGCTGAGAAGAAAATTGAGAAGGATACTTTCTTTACCGGCAAGACTTTTGTGCTGACGGGAACTCTGAATAATTTCTCCCGTGAAGATGCAAGCGATAAAATTGTTAAGTTTGGAGGTAAGGTTACGTCCTCAGTAAGCAAAAGCACGGATTACCTCCTTTGCGGTGATAATGCAGGATCGAAACTTGCAAAAGCTGAAAAGCTTGGAGTTTCAATACTTAATGAAAAAGAATTTATTACAAAACTTGAAGACTCTGAAAAGAAATGATTGGACAACTTAAAGACAAAATAGCCGGATTATTAATAAAAAATAAATTAAAGGATTTCGAAATAACCGAAACCAACTTTCGGGATTTTTTCAGGAAATCATTTAATTTTTTTGTAGCTATGCCTGAAAATGACGCAGATTTCGGACAGGCATTTTTTATTCTTGATTATCTCGATGACAACAGGAAAAGCGTTACAGTATTCACACACGATTTTAAAGTGAATCTGCTGCCTACCAAATTCCGTCAGAAAGCCATCGGTTACAGTGTTGACGATATCAGCAAATTAAAACTTCCATCTAAAAGAATAAGCGATAAGCTTGAACCGATGAGATTCCAGGCTGTAATAGACCTGAACAGGCAGGAAAACCTCTTCTGCAGCTATATTGTAAACCGCATTAAGGCTCCATATAAGATGGGTTTTGCGAAAGGGGATCCGGATAAGTTCTACAATATCCAGGTTATAAATAATAGTACTGATGCTGAGAATTCATACAAAAATTTGTTAAATTGCTTGAAAATGTTTTAAGGAATAATATGAATTTCGAGATCAAAAGGATCGACGAGATAACAATATTTAAATTGAATGAAAAAAGGCTCGATACTAATATTTCAGGACTGGTTAAAGGTGAATTTACTATGCTGCTTAAGGTTGAGGGGATTAACAAACTAATTCTTGATATGAGTGAAGTTGAAACCTGCGATAGTTCAGGTTTAAGTGCAATACTTGTAGCGAACAGGATTCTGAATTCTAACGGCGGGGCCATGCGTATTGCCGCACCATCAGAAAGAGTATACTCACTTATTAAAATTACTCAACTGGACCGCGTACTCCCCGTCTGCGAAACGGTTGATGAAGCCTTCGGAGAATTAAAGAAGGAATAATTTATTGTCAGGAAGATCGCTCGATTATGTTATCATTGCGGTTTACTTAATCGGTATAGCGGTTTTCGGAATAATTTCGGGCGGAAAACAAAGAACCGTTAAGGATTATTTCCTGGGTTCTAAAACTGTCCCCTGGTGGGCGGTATGCTTCTCCATTGTGGCAGCAGAAACAAGCAGTCTAACCTTCATTTCCATTCCCGGCTTATCATATTTAACAAACCTTAATTTTCTGCAGATAACTTTCGGCTATTTAATCGGAAGAATTATTGTAGCCGTATGGTTTCTGCCTGCGTATTATAAAGGTGAACTAAAAACTGCCTATACTTTTCTCGAAACCCGGTTCGGAAATAAAACAAGGAATTATGCTTCGGTAGTTTTCCTGGTCACCAGGACGGCAGCAGACGGGGTAAGGCTTTTCGCCACAGCGATTCCCTTAAAATTATTATTAAATATCGAATATCCTGCTGCTATTATTATTATTGCTGCGGTATCTTTAATCTACACATATACAGGAGGAGTAAAGGGAATTATCTGGGTAGATGTCATCCAGATGTTTATATATATTTTCGGCGCTTTGCTGGCAGGCTTTTTCATATTGAATCTGCTGCCTGACGGATGGAATTCAGTTGCATATGCAGCTTCCGGCAGCGACAAATTCCAGGTACTTAATCTCGGTTTATCGGGAAGTATAAAATCTTTCTTTGATAAGCCTTACACTCTAATCGGTGGTATAGCCGGAGGTGCTTTTTTATCGATGGCCTCTCACGGTACAGATCAATTAATTGTACAAAGGCTTCTTGCAGCTAAGGATTTAAAGGATAGTAAGAAAGCTGTTATTGGGAGCGGCCTGATTATAATTTTCCAGTTCGCGCTCTTCCTGGTACTTGGGGTGATGTTATATGCATACTACGGCAGCATAAATATGAAGCCAGATGAGATATTTCCCAATTTTATAATCCACGTTCTTCCGCCCGGTGTTTCCGGGATAATTATAGCCGGACTTTTTGCTGCTGCTATGTCGACCCTTGCAGGTTCTATGAGTTCCCTTTCCTCTTCCACTATGATGGATTTACTTCAGCCGGTCTGGGGAAGTAAAGTCGACAAATTATCTGTTTCAAGGTTCATCACTATCTTCTGGGCTGCAGTGCTTGTACTATCTGCTGTTTTCTTTATGAATACCTCCACAGCTGTGGTGGAACTTGCACTCAGTATAGCTTCTTTCACATACGGCGGGCTGCTCGGAACATTTTTGTTGGGTTTGTTCACAAAAAGAACCAGCCAGACAAATGCCCTGTTCGGTTTTTCTCTCGGTATACTTGTAATGGTTTTTATTAT
>Ga0075269_10000174_pt1 | contig 10774 bp, 6 predicted proteins | sample SF_Rice_5C_0N_10_FD_69773 | JGI IMG/M metagenome (GOLD analysis project Ga0075269, IMG submission 69773) | Rice paddy soil microbial communities from Twitchell Island, California, USA - SF_Rice_5C_0N_105 | ecosystem: Environmental > Terrestrial > Soil > Paddy field/soil | place: USA: Twitchell... | reverse complement strand
ACGGCGGCGAAATTGTGGATGTGCAGGAATAGTTAGTACACGGATTACACGGATCGCACGGATTTACGCGGAAGTTTTTTGATGATTTGGAGTCTTTATGATTTCGCCGCAACACGCAGGGACAAAGAAAAATTTTGAAGGCAAACATTCCGAATTAAGCGAGAAAATCATCAAGGTGTTTTTCGATGTACATAATGAGCTTGGATTCGGATTTAGCGAAAAGGTTTATCAAAAAGCATTTGGAATTGCATTGCGCGAAAATAAAATGAAGGTCGATGAGCAAGTTCCGATCAAGGTATACTTTCGCGGCCAATTAGTTGGCGAGTTTTTTACTGACATGATTGTTGACGATTTGATCTTGCTGGAGTTGAAATCTGGCAGTGCAATACTTGAAGAACACGAAGCGCAATTACTTAACTATCTAAAAGCGACAGAGATCGAAGTCGGTTACGTTTTGAACTTTGGAAAATCGGCATCTTTCAAACGCAAAATCTTCGACAATGATCGCAAAGGTTCACTGCATTGGACGAAAAAATAAAAAAGAAAAATCTGTGTTTGTCCGTGAAATCGGTGTAATCCGTGTCTCGTTTTATAATGTGTGTAATAAGGAGAAATTATGGCTAAAGGATTTAACAAAGGTCCCGCGATGGGCGGCGGGGGAATGATGCAACAACTTCAGCGAATGCAACAGCAACTTGCTGATGCACAGGCGAAACTCGCCGAAGAAACTGTCACCGCAACGGCGGGCGGCGGTGCTATTAAAGTTGTGATGACTGGCGATCAGAAATGCAAGTCGGTGGAAATTTCTGCTGATCTATTGAAAGATGCTGATGCAGAGATGCTGCAAGATTTGGTTTTGTCCGCTGTGAATATGGCACTTGATCAATCGCGCGAATTAGCGTCGCAGAGGTTGGGTCCGCTGGCAGGTGGACTTCCGTTTTAAAGTTTCAGGTGTCATGTGTCAGGTGCCAAGCTTTGCCTGATACATGAGACTTGATATGTGACACTTATGCTTTTACCAGAACCGATTCAAAATCTTATTAATGCTCTTGAACGTTTGCCGGGCATCGGACCGAAGTCCGCTTCGAGATTGGCGTTCTTTTTATTGCGCGCGCCGGAAGATGTTTCGCAAGAATTGTCCGAGGCGTTGAGCGGCTTGAAAGATAAGATCGCATTTTGCGAAGAATGTTTTAATATCACCGAGGCTGGTCGTCAGCGATGTGAGATCTGCGAGAATCCAAAACGCGATGGGGGAGTGATCTGCGTTGTCGAAGAAGCGTTGGATGTTTTGGCGCTTGAACGTATCGGCGCATACAATGGCAAGTATCATGTCTTGCACGGAGTCTTATCTCCAATCGAAGGCATTGGGCCTGATGAGATTAAGTCGCGTCAATTGATTGAACGCGTGTCCAAGGGTGGGGTCAAGGAGGTTATTCTTGCGACCAATCCGAGCATGGAAGGTGATGCGACAGCATTATATTTGCAGCAACAGTTACATCAATTTGATATTCAAGTAACACGTCTGGCACGTGGATTGCCTGTCGGCGGCGATCTGGAATATGCTGATCAAAATACTTTGTTGAGAGCGTTGTCGGGACGACAGGAAATGGGATGAATAATTGTGCGATTTTTTAAGGTTAAACTACCTAATAAGTATTGACAAAGTCGGTGAAAAGCATATAATCACCATTCGCCAGTGAAATTGAAAAAGATCTCGTCAATCAGACAGATCGATGAAAACTGAGTAGAGCGTCTCAAGTCAGAGACACAAACCAATTATGGTTCGCAGTCTGACAAGCCGATGCGAAAGATGCATCGGTATTTTAGTCTGTTAGAAAGGCTTGACAGACGGAGATACGGCGGATATACTCCGCCAGCTTAACAAACGGCACCTTAACAACTGAAAAGTGATAGGAAGCAACAAAACTTGTCAATCCAGTAAATCCGTAACCTACACTCGAAAGAGTGAATTTTTGCGGAGAGTTTGATCCTGGCTCAGGATGAACGCTGGCGGCGTGCCTAATACATGCAAGTCGAACGAGGTGCTTTTGTAGCAATACGAGAGTATCCTAGTGGCGAACGGGTGAGTAACGCGTTGGTGACCTGCCCCAAAGTGTGGGATAACAGTCCGAAAGGACTGCTAATACCGCATGTGGTCATCGGGTTTAGAAACCGATGTCTAAAGTAGCAATACGCTTTGGGAGGGGCCTGCGTCCCATCAGCTAGTTGGTGAGGTAACGGCTTACCAAGGCGACGACGGGTAGGGGACCTGAGAGGGTGGCCCCCCACAATGGAACTGAAACACGGTCCATACACCTACGGGTGGCAGCAGTAGGGAATATTGCACAATGGGCGAAAGCCTGATGCAGCAACGCCGCGTGTGCGATGAAGGCCTTCGGGTCGTAAAGCACTTTTCTGAGAGATGAGAAAGGACAGTATCTCAGGAATAAGTCTCGGCTAACTACGTGCCAGCAGCCGCGGTAACACGTAGGAGGCGAGCGTTATCCGGATTCACTGGGCGTAAAGCGCGTGCAGGTGGTTTGGTAAGTTGGGCGTGAAATCTCCTGGCTTAACTAGGAGAGGTCGTCCAATACTACCAGACTTGAGAGCAGTAGAGGAAAGTGGAATTCCCGGTGTAGTGGTGAAATGCGTAGATATCGGGAGGAACACCAGTGGCGAAGGCGACTTTCTGGACTGTTTCTGACACTCAGACGCGAAAGCTAGGGTAGTAAACGGGATTAGAGACCCCGGTAATCCTAGCCGTAAACGATGTGAACTTGGCGTTGGTGGATTAAACCCCATCAGTGCCGAAGCTAACGCGATAAGTTCACCGCCTGGGGACTACGATCGCAAGATTAAAACTCAAAGGAATTGACGGGGGCCCGCACAAGCAGCGGAGCGTGTGGTTTAATTCGATGCTACACGAAGAACCTTACCTGGGCTTGACATGCAAGTGGTAGTGATCTGAAAAGTGACCGACCCGCAAGGGAGCTTGCACAGGTGTTGCATGGCTGTCGTCAGCTCGTGTCGTGAGATGTTCGGTTAAGTCCGCTAACGAGCGCAACCCTCGCTGTATGTTACATGTGTCATACGGGACCGCCGGTATTAAGCCGGAGGAAGGTGGGGATGACGTCAAGTCAGCATGGCCTTTATGTCCAGGGCTACACACACGCTACAATGGGCGGTACAATGGGTCGCTAAGCCGCGAGGTAGAGCCAATCCCCAAAGCCGTCCTCAGTTCAGATCGCAGGCTGCAACTCGCCTGCGTGAAGTCGGAGTTGCTAGTAAACGCGCGTCAGCTATAGTGCGTTGAATACGTTCTCGGGCCTTGTACACACCGCCCGTCACGTCATGGGAGCTGGTAACACCTGAAGCCGGTAGTCTAACCGCAAGGAGGACGCCGTCGAAGGTGGTGCTGGTGACTGGGACGAAGTCGTAACAAGGTAGGAGTACCGGAAGGTGCGCCTGGATCACCTCCTTTCTAGATTTTCCGAGCAAGGTCCTACGACAGACCTTTTGCTCCAGTTCGGCCCCTCACGGTGTGGGGCAAAGTTGGATTGAAAAGAGCTTCCTATCACTTCTCAGTTGTCAAGGTTGCGACCCTGGGCTTGTAGCTCAGCTGGTTAGAGCACAGTCCTGATAAGACTGGGGTCACAGGTTCGAGTCCTGTCAAGCCCACTAACCCATGTGCATGTCCTGGGGATGTAGCTCAGCGGGAGAGCAGCGCCTTTGCAAGGCGAAGGTCACGGGTTCAAATCCCGTCATCTCCACTGAGTTATCTCGAGTAAGTTTTTGGAGTGAGACGAAAAATTGTTAAACGGCAAGCAGACATAAAGTCAAAGAAAGCACCGTTAGTTTGGGTTCTGGTTCAGACCCGGCGGTGTGTGCCGGGTCGATTTGTCTCAAAAAATATGAATAATGTTGAAGGGTGACCGATGCCCTTGATTTAGGTTGATGGCATCGCTCACCGGTCAACGGTGAATGCACCTTAAAAACTGAATAGCAATTGATGATGTAGGCCGATAAAGCAATTTATCGAAATAAAGCGAAAAGTATCAATTTCTCCGCATCACGTGGAGAAGCTACTAAGAGCTTATGGTGAATGCCTTGGCGCCAAGTGCCGATGAAGGACGTGGGACACTGCGATAAGCCTCGGGAAGCTGTGTACAAGCGTTGATCCGAGGATTTCCGAATGGAGAAATCCACTGTAGCGTACCTACAGTATCCTCTTACTGAATATATAAGTTTGAGGAAGGGCACCCAGGGAACTGAAACATCTAAGTACCTGGAGGAAAAGAAATCATTTCCCTAGTAGTGGCGAGCGAACGGGAATTAGCTCAAACCGACTTTGCTTGCAGAGTCGGGGTTGTAGGGTCTGGCACATGGGAGTTACAAAACAGTCAGTTAGCGGAAAGGTATGGGAAAGCCTGCCATAGAGGGTGATAGCCCCGTATGCGAAAACTGATTGTCTCCCGCTGGATACCTGAGTACTGCCGTGCACGCTAATACGGCAGGAATCTAGGGAGTCCACTCTCTAAAGCTAAATACACTTGGCGACCGATAGTGAACAAGTACCGTGAGGGAAAGGTGAAAAGTCCCCCTGTTAGGGGAGTGAAATAGAACCTGAAACCATAAGCTTACAAGCAGTTGGAGGGCTAACAGCGGGTCGGTGTCCCTGCGAAAGTAGGTGACGCGCCGCTATGCCTGACAGCGTGCCTCTTGGAGAATGAGCCTGCGAGTTAATCTCAGTGGCAAGGTTAAGGGAGTGACACCCGAAGCCGTAGCGAAAGCGAGTCTTAATAGGGCGTATAGTCGCTGGGATTAGGCCCGAAACCGGGTGAGCTACCCATGGGCAGGGTGAAGCGAGTCTAATCACTCGTGGAGGCCCGAACTTACTAATGTTGCAAAATTAGAAGATGACCTGTGGGTAGAGGTGATATGCCAAACGAACTCGGAGATAGCTGGTTCTCCCCGAAATAGCTTTAGGGCTAGCGTCATGCGTTTAGTACTGGAGGTACAGCACTGAATGGGCTAAGGGGCTTACAGCTTACTGAACCCAATCAAACTCGGAATGCCAGTACTCAAGAGCATGGCAGTCGGACTCCGGGAGATGAGTTTCGGGGTCGAAAGGGAAACAGCCCAGATCATCAGCTAAGGTCCTTAAATCTACACTAAGTGGGAAACGAGGTGAGGTTACTTGAACAACCAGGAGGTTGGCTTAGAAGCAGCCACCCTTTAAAAAGTGCGTAACAGCTTACTGGTCTAGTGACCTTGCGCGGAAAACTTAACGGGGCTAAGTGTAGTACCGAAGCTATGGGACTTACGCAAGTAAGTCGGTAGGGGAGCGTTCTGTCAGCGGTGAAGGTCGATCGTAAGGGCGACTGGAGCGGACAGAAGTGAGAATGCAGGCATGAGTAGCGTACAAACACGTGAGAACCGTGTTCGCCGTATATCTAAGGTTTCCGACGCCAGGTCATTCCGCGTCGGGTTAGTCGGGTCCTTAGCCGAGGCCGAAAGGCGTAGGTGATGGACATCCGGTCAACATTCCGGAACTACTTAATCGTGCGATGGGAGGACGCAGCGAGATAGGCCAGCCTGTTATTGAATTCAGGTGCGATCCATCTAGGCGTTGAGACTGGTAGGTAAATCCGCCGGTTGAGCTGAGGTGAGAGCGAGCCGTAAGGCATAAGTGGTTGAGTTTTGCTGCCAAGAAAAGTCTCTAAGCATAACGGTTAAGTACCCGTACCGCAAACCGACACTGGTAGATGGGTAGAGTATACCAAGGCGAACGGGAGAACCCTCGTTAAGGAATTAGGCAACATGACCCCGTAACTTCGGGAGAAGGGGTGCCCTCTGAGGTGCAAGCTTTGGAGGGCCGCAGTGAAATGGCTCTGGCGACTGTTTAACAAAAACACAGGTCTCTGCTAAGCCGTAAGGCGATGTATAGGGGCTGACGCGTGCCCAGTGCCGGAAGGTTAAGGAGAGAGGTTAGCGCAAGCGAAGCTTTGAACCGAAGCCCCGGTGAACGGCGGCCGTAACTATAACGGTCCTAAGGTAGCGAAATTCCTTGTCGGGTAAGTTCCGACCCGCACGAACCGCGTAACGATCAGAGCACTGTCTCGACGAGGGACCCGGTGAAATTGAAATGGCTGTGAAGATGCGGCCTACCCGCAGCAGGACAAAAAGACCCCGTGGAGCTTTACTGCAATTTGGCATTGCGTTTGGGTGTAATCTGTGTAGCATAGGTGGGAGGCTTTGAAGCTGGGGCGCTAGCCTCGGTGGAGCCATTAGTGAAATACCACCCTGATTATATTTAGACTCTAACCCCGCACCGTAATCCGGGCGGGGGACCGTGCCAGATGGGCAGTTTGACTGGGGCGGTCGCCTCCCAAAAGGTAACGGAGGCGCCCAAAGGTTCCCTCAGGTGGAATGGAAACCCACCAAAGAGTGTAAAGGCATAAGGGAGCTTGACTGCAAGACCAACGCGTCGAGCAGATACGAAAGTAGGGCTTAGTGATCCCACGACTCAGTGTGGAATGGTCGTGGCTTACCGGATAAAAGCTACCCCGGGGATAACAGGCTGGTGAAGTCCAAGAGTTCACATCGACGACTTCGCTCGGCACCTCGATGTCGGCTCATCGCATCCTGGGGCTGGACAAGGTCCCAAGGGTCGGGCTGTTCGCCCGTTAAAGCGGTACGCGAGCTGGGTTCAGACCGTCGTGAGACAGGTCGGTCTCTATCCGCTGTGGGCGCAAGGGATTTGAAGGAAGCTGCTCCTAGTACGAGAGGACCGGAGTGGACAGACCTCTAGTGTGCCAGTTGTTCCGTCAGGAGCATTGCTGGGTAGCCATGTCTGGCAGAGATAACCGCTGAAAGCATCTAAGTGGGAAACTCGTCCTAAGATTAGATCCCTGTAATCCCATTAAGGGAGTAAGATCCCAGGTAGACCACCTGGTATATAGGCAGTAAGTGTAAGCACAGTAATGTGTTAAGCTAAACTGTACTAATGATCGAGGGCTTAATCCCGTGGTGCGGAGAACTTGGTACTTTTCGAACAAACATCATCATTAATCGCTATTCAGATCAACGTTGTGAAAACGTCCCTTGGTGATTTGAGCGGCATGGGTACACCCGGTCCCATCTCGAACCCGGTAGTTAAGCATGTCAGCGCCGATGGTACTTGGAGGGCGACCTCCTGGGAGAGTAGGTCATTGCCAAGGGGCTTTTCTGTATTTCCCACTGGAAATCACAAAAAGAGACTCGCACGAATGCGAGTCTCTTTTTGTTTAAGCACAGTATCGGGCCAATAAACTAAACACTGTGACCATTCTTGTCGATTTCTCAGGGTTTCTATAGATTTTTACTTCTACGCCAGATAGGTTTGCTGACATAGCCATCTTGCCGAATCGATGTGTTTGTATTATTATTCAACACATGAATAATAATACAAACCAAAGTGCTTATCGTGAACGTTGGCTAACTCCCCTGTTGCAAAGCGCTATTCAGGATCACTCTGTCATTGTGCTGACAGGTGCCAGACAGGTTGGCAAGAGTACTCTTCTCTTTAATGCTGAACCTTTTCGCAATTGGCGTTTTCACACCCTGGACGATTTCGATGTACAGGAACAAGCACGTTTAAACCCGGAATCTTTATGGGCTGGAACAAACCAGGTTATTTTAGATGAAGTTCAAAAAGCGCCTGAACTTTTGCACGCTGTCAAAAAGACTGTGGATCGAAACCCAGGTAAATATCAATTTGTACTGTCCGGTTCTGCCAACTTGCTGTTGATGAAGCAGGTAAGTGAAAGCCTCGCAGGCCGTGCTGTTTATTTTGTGCTCGATCCCATGTCCGTTGGGGAAATGAACAATCGACCATATCCAGATATTTTGGTACGTGTTCTGAATGGCGAATTTCCGGAAGAAAGTTCATTGACCGTGGATCTTCCCGATCCATCAGAAACTATCCTGCGTGGATTTATGCCCCCACTTCTCAGTTTGGATTCTTTACAGGCGTGTACAAGGTGGTGGGAAGGCTATGTAGCGACCTATCTTGAACGTGATCTTCGGCAGATCGCTCAAATTGATGCGTTGTTGGATTTTCGCAGAGTTATGGAATTTGCGGCATTGCGCTCTGCACAGCTTATCAATCAGTCTGAAATTTCTCGCGATGCTGGTCTATCACAACCGACCACGCATCGGTATCTGAATTTATTGGAGACCACGCACTTATTTGACCGTTTACCCGCCTATACAGCAAGTCGAACTACCCGGTTGTTAAAATCTCCAAAGGCGTTTTTTAACGATCCGGCGTTGGCAGTCTTTCTATCTGGTTATTTCGAATTGGATGATCTTCGCAAAGCGCGTGAATATGGTGCCTATTTTGAGACATTTATTTATCATCACCTAAGAATTCTGACGCGCTTGATGATCCCGTCCACACATCTTTATTTTTGGCGTACTCTCGAAGGAAATGAAGTTGACTTTGTTCTGGAATATGGCAGGCGTTTACTTGCCGTAGAAGTAAAACTAACGGATAATCTTGGATACCGGGATACTGAAGGCCTTCGGCTATTTCTTGAAAGGCATCCAAAAGCATCTGGTTGCTTGATTGTGTATGGAGGGAAAAGAATCAAACGATTGGATGAAAAAATTGTTGCAATCCCATGGTCTTTGGTAACGGGATAAGCTCAACCCTTTATTTTACGTCATACCCTGTGAGACAGAATCGTCATTATTTTAAGAGAGACTTCATCACTTCGTAAGGGGTCATTCCTCCGTGGGAGATATGAGGTCTGTCATAATTGTAGAAGTTCTCCCATGCCTGAAGTTTGGAACGGAGATCCACGTCATCCGTGAACGTTAACAATTGATAAAACTCTGTCTGGTCCGTTCGGTGGGAACGTTCCACTTTGCCGTTCAACTCCGGGGTGCGCGGTTTGATATACACATGCTGCATTCCCAAATCTTCGACATGCCAGTGGAAACGGGCTTGGAATTCATGACCCCGATCGGTGCGAACCGTGCTGATCCGAAAAGGAAACTTTTCGATCACATAATCCATGAATTGGATCGCACACGTTTGGTTGTGTTCTGAAAAGATCTGCAATGCCCGGATGCGCGTCGCATCATCGATGGCAGTGTATTGGAACCGTTTTACAGTCTTTCCTTCGGCATTTTTCAATTGCACGAACTTCACATCCACCTGAACGTGGTGCCCAGGGACCTCTTTGGCATACCGTTTTGTGTGGAGGGCACGTCTGGGGGCCGTCTTGGGCAATTTACCCATCCCATGGGATGTCAAGACCCGGCTCACCGTGGATTCTGAAACTTTGATGCCGTGATAGCGGTCCAGATAATATTTGATCCGTAAGGCACCCAATTGTTGCTCAGCTCGAAGTTCCAGGATTTTCTCAATCACACTTTGAGGCGTTTTTCGTGGATGGTGATAGGCCACCGGCTTTTTTCTGTACAAACCGGCTTGTCCTTCTTGATCGTATTTTTGTTTCCAGTGGTAAAAGCTGGAACGCGGGACTTCGAATTCCCGGCAGGTTTTTGTGACACCCCAGTGATGTGCGAAATCAAGTACCACGAGTTTGAGCCTAACCTTCAATTCTTCCTCGGCTTCTGGGTGCATAGCATCCTCCAATTTGTATCTTACATATTACTTCGAATTGTCTCGGAGGATATGACGTATTACAGTTCTCTCATAACCAATATCCATTCGGAGTTTGAAATATTATTTGGTGATTTCTGGATGGGAGGAACAAATTCTACTAAAAGCAGTATGTTAGGGTATGGTAAATCCCTTTGTTCCAGTCCTGCTGCGAGGCCAATGTCACGGGCTAGGATTCCATATTGAAGGTTCATTCCCCGCCAGCTTCCATAGCCCACTTCTTTTGCTAACCGCTTCATAGTCATTGCATGCCCCTTTGATTGGGCGTGGACTCTAAGAAACTCTGCTTGTCGTCCGCGTGGAATTCCTAATTCTTGGAGTGCCTTTTCGAATGTTTTTTGCGAGAGGTTCTTTGCCATGTTGTGATCTCCTGATAATTGGTTATGCAAATTATTAATTATGCATCTGTGAAATCTTATCTGCATGGCGTTCTCACTTGAACGCCCTATCCAATACAGACGGCATCAACAACGGGCGCAACTCCTTCCCACTCATTCCTTAATTTTCTCGACATTCTGATTTTCAATTGCGATAATCACTTCACTTTTCAGAGTTCCCAATCTCCGTTTAACATCTTCCAAATAATCTTCGCCCAAACTGATCCTAACTATGTCCAGTTCAGACTTAAAATCTGCAATAGCTTTGGATTTACTAGAATCCAATTTAATACTAGCGAATCTCCTCAGGGTAGATTTCGCCAAGGTTTTGTAATCCCGCAAATCTGCTATCAATGTGCGGATAAAGGGCAGATATTCTTCAAATTCATCTTTGTAAGCATGAAGCGCAGTTGACAGATTGTTCAGCGCCTTGACTTCAAGAGCTGCTTCGCTCTTTGGAACATGTTGGACCTCTCGATATGACTTTATTGCTTCATAGGAATTCCAAAATCGTGGACTCAAACCGAGGCGCGGCTCATCGACTGCACATTCAATAAGTGGCAACGTTTCTTCAAATAGCGGAGACCTAACTCCTGGCTTTTCAGGTTCAGTGTCATCCACCGACTGAATGAAGAGTCCCAATCCTTTGCGGCGGAACACCAATAATTGATTTCCAGTATACGCTTTGGCGGTTTTGACACGCGCAGGAAAATCTTTGATCTTT
>Ga0075269_10000172_pt1 | contig 10982 bp, 10 predicted proteins | sample SF_Rice_5C_0N_10_FD_69773 | JGI IMG/M metagenome (GOLD analysis project Ga0075269, IMG submission 69773) | Rice paddy soil microbial communities from Twitchell Island, California, USA - SF_Rice_5C_0N_105 | ecosystem: Environmental > Terrestrial > Soil > Paddy field/soil | place: USA: Twitchell... | reverse complement strand
TAGGCCCGTGGATCTATGATTTTGCAGGTGCACCATATAAAACGCAAGAAACAATCCGACGGATACAGAATGAATTATTTAAAGATACGCCTAGTGGATTTCCGGGCAATGATGATGCAGGCGCAATATCATCATGGTATGTATTTGGAGCACTGGGTATGTTTCCTGCAATACCGGGTACTGATGTATTAGTTTTAGGAAGTCCGCTTTTTACAAAAACAGTACTTCATCTTAAAGGCGGAAATGTAACTATCATGGGTAAAGGAGCCGGGAAGGATTCGCCCTATGTACAAAGTTTGGAATTGAATGGAAAAACATGGAACAAACCCTGGATACGGTTCTCAGGCATATCCGATGGAGGGAAGTTAATATTTAATCTTGCAGATAAGCCGAATGAAAAGTGGGGAAGCAGTCTGCTTGATTCACCGCCGTCATTCAGTCCGGTTCAATAAATAAAAAAGACTTCTAAATCGGAAGCAGCCGGATAGTTAATAAAATAATGCGGCTGCTAAATAAAATATGTGGTACTAAAAAGAAATGATTCGCGTAATTGCAGAAAAAACAGAAATGCAAATACGCGAATTCTAAATTAATGAAGCTTTTCTTTATGATTCTCAATTGTGCCGTTAGCGATCTGCGGGAGAGCTTCATCTATATTTGATAAAGAAGTAATAATAACGTTTTTTCCCAAACTATTTAAAAAATTGAATATAGGAAATCCCATACCTCCGGCAATTACATAATCACAGTCCTTAACTATTTCCCCCATTGTATTATGCCTTTCGCTATGCATTTCATGATGCATAGAATCATGATCATGTCCAGATGAGTGGTTATGATGAGCTCCGGTGTTGGTTCTTCTTTCCCTGGCAATAATACTACCTTCATTCATTTCGATTACTTCAAAATATTCAGCGCGGCCGAAATGCCTGCTTATTTTAACGCCGTCGTTAGTAGCAAATGCTGCTTTGAATTGATTCCCATTCATACTAATCTCATTCTAAATTGTATTTTCAAATTGAACATTCTTTTTAATATTATTGACGAACTCTGCAGCGCTTAATGCTGCAATAGTGCCATCTGCTACGGCAGTTGTAACCTGCCTATATCTTTTAGCAATATTATCTCCGGCAGCGAAGACGCCGGGAAGATTTGTATTCATATTTTTATCTACGATTATTTCCTTATTCTCATTTAACTCAATTATATTCTGGAAAATTTCCGAGTTGGGGACGTAACCGATAAAAATAAAGACTCCGTCAATGTTCATTTCAAAAATACTAAAGTCCTTTTGATTCTGAATTTTTATCTTCCTTAGCTTCTCATCACCTAAGAACTCGATTATTTTGGATTCCATTATGAACTTTATTTTCGGATTATTCTTAGCATCTGAGACATAATGTTCGAATGCCTGAAAATTATCGAATTGATGAACGATAGTAACTTTGGAAGCATATTTAGTTAAAGATACCGCTTCTTCAAGAGCCGAATTCCCGCCCCCAAGGACAACAATCTCTTTATCCTGAAAGAAGTCGCCGTCGCAGGTGGCGCAATAAGAAACTCCTTTGCCTTTAAATTCATCTTCGCCTATAGCGCCGGCCGAGCGAGGCCTGCCGCCGGTTGCAATGATAACTGCATGAGCGAAGTACTCATCCTTATTATTAACGATAACTTTTTTCGTTTCGCCTTCAAGGTCGAATGAAGTTATTTTAACATTAGCTCTGATAGAACAACCGAACATTTGAGCCTGCATTTTCATATTTGACGCGAGTTCATATCCACTGATAGATTCAATACCAGGATAATTAGCAATCTGATGAGTAAGCACCATCTGTCCGCCGACGGTGCCCTCATTCATGATTAAAGTACTTACTTTAGCGCGGGAAAGATAAATCCCGGCAGTTAAGCCTGCGGCTCCTGCGCCTATTATAATTATATCAAAATGATTCTGCATGGTTTATTTAAGATAAGTGTCAAGGTTATTCGTAATCTGTTCTTTTGATTGAATACTGCTGGTTGCTTTTGCAACCTTACCGTTTTTATAATAAATAACGAATGGGATACCGTAAAAGTTCCTGCATTCTGGAAGATCTCTAATAACTTTTGAATCGGGCTGATCGAATTCCATATCTGCGAATTTTACATTAGTATATTCTTTTTCAAGTTCTTCCATTTCTGCATAAACAGGGATGCACATAGGTCCCATTCTACCGCAGCAGACCATAACGTTTTCATTACTATTAATTAATTCAGAATGTTCCTTTTCTGATAGGATATGAGTAAGATTTGTTCTGAGCATTTTTTCTCCAAATTTAATTTTGTTTAGACATATGATGTTTGCAGAAAAAAATGGATTCATAAATACGATTGGAAAAATGAAAGGGGCATATCAGCAGGAATTATAAAAGATTGAAATTGCTGTCTGGTTAGTTTGATAAGGTACTTGTTTATATATTTCTATTATTTTAATAAACTTAACAATCTAAACCGGGTATAAAGTACAGCAGGCTGCTAGAATTTTCACTGTATAAAAATGAAAGAAAAAGTATTTTATATAAGCGGCCAACTTGACTTAGTTGATAAATTCGTACTTTTTAGAATGAGGGCGCGAATCTCTTCATTAAGTTTACGAGGCCATAATAAAACAATTGGTTGAGAATATAAAATAACCAGCAAGATTAAGGTAAGGAGCATGATTTATATTTAAAATTAAACTCATTTGGTTTGAGGGGGGTTTTACTTATTTTTAAGGATAAAATTTCAAAAACTATTCGGAGCATAAATTGGGTTTATTAGTAGTTGGTTCACTTGGATTAGACACTGTTGAAACGCCGTTCGACAAAGTTTCTAATGCACTTGGGGGTTCGGCGACATACATTTCATTGGCATCAAGTTATTTTACCGGCCCAATTTATCTTATGGGGGTAGTTGGAGAAGATTTTCCGAAAAAATATATAGGGTTGTTGGAAAAACATAATATTGATTTGGAAGGATTGCAGGTTGTTAAGGGAGGTAAGACATTCCGCTGGTCAGGCAAATATCATTATGATTTGAACGTCAGGGATACATTACTTACAGAACTAAATGTATTCGAAGAGTTTGACCCAATAGTGCCAGATAAATTCAAGAAATCCAAATTTGTATGTTTGGGAAATATTGATCCCGTACTGCAAATAAAAGTATTGGACCAGATGGAAGAGCCGCAATTTATAGTCGGAGATACAATGAATTATTGGATCGAAGGAAGGAAAGAAAAGCTAATGGAGCTATTAAAGCGGGTAAATGTTTTGATAATAAATGATTCCGAAGCGCGGCTGTTAGCAAATGAACCGAACTTAATAAAAGCATGGAAGCATATAAGGGAGATGGGGCCGGAAATATTAATCATTAAAAAAGGTGAACATGGAGCACTTTTATTTACTGATGAAACCATATTTTCAGCTCCTGCGTATCCTATGGAAATGATTTATGACCCAACCGGTGCTGGTGATTCATTTGCCGGGGGATTTATAGGCTACTTACATAAGACACAGGATCTAAGTACAGAAAACATAAAACGTGCAGTTGTATATGGAAGCGCTATGGCTTCATTCTGTGTTGAAAAGTTCAGTACAAAAGGATTAGAAGAGCTGGAATATTTAAGAGTGCAAGACAGGTTTAGAGAGTTCTTGAAACTGTCGAAGGTTGACGAGAAATAGAGATTAACAACCTCGCACTTAAATTTGGAGGCTGTGTGAAAAGTAATGTTGAAAGAAAAGATATTATTGAATATGCATTGCTTTGAACCCACCCCTCGCACCTCCAGAGGGAGGGGATGACGTGCTTTTACTGTGCGGCTGATATTCAAGTGTTAAAGGAAAATATAATCTTGAATAATTTGTTTCCCGGATTAAAGTAAAGCTTAAAGACTCAAAAAGGCGGGCTATTGTATAGCATAAATAATATTTAAAGAAAGATGCTCTGAATAATTATTCTAATAAATACCTTTTCACAGAGTCTCAGGCATTAAAGAAGAGCGGGGATTAATAATTTAATTGTGATGGAAGAAAAATATTTTTCAATTAAGTTCATAGACGGTAAACTAATTTTTTTGGATCAGACAAAACTTCCTCTAAAGGAGGAATATGTTGAGACTGAAGATTATGAAAGGATAGCAGAGGCGATAGAGAAACTTGAAATGAGGGGAGCGCCGTTAATCGGGGTTGCGGCTTGTTATGGGCTTGCCTTAGCATTAAAGAATTCAAATAGAGAAACTTCAAGCGAGAAATTTTACAAAGCATACGAACGGTTAGCGCGCACCAGGCCTACTGCAGTGAATTTATTTAATGCACTTCGCGAAGTAAAAGAAGTTTTTGAAGCGAATAAGGGAAGTGAAAACATTTACAATATAATCTTGACTAAAGCCAGTGCATTTCATCAGGATGATATAGAAAAATGTAAAAGAATAGGTGAGAGAGGCTCGGCAATATTTCTGAAGAAATCCAATGTGTTGACACACTGCAATACCGGAAAGCTTGCAACTGCAGGGGACGGAACTGCTTTCAGCGTAATTAAAAATGGATTTGAAAAAGGTTTAGTTAAGCATGTATATGCAGACGAAACGCGTCCATTGCTGCAGGGATTGAGGCTAACATCGTATGAACTAGAAAGAAGCGGAATCCCTTTTACCATTCAATCGGATTCTTCAGCAGCGGTATTAATGCAGAAAGGCAATATTGATATTGTTATTACTGGTGCGGACAGAATAGCTTTGAATGGAGACAGTGCAAATAAAATTGGGACTTATAATCTTGCCATACTATGTAATTTTCATAATATTCCATTTTACATAGCTGCTCCGACAACCACAATTGATAGGGGAATTGCATCGGGATCAGAAATAGAAATTGAATTCAGGCATCAGAATGAATTGCTTAAAATAAACGAAAGCCAAATAGCGCCGGAGAATTATAATGTCTTTACACCGGCATTTGACGTAACGCCATCTCATTTAATAAGCGGAATAATAACGGAAGAAGGAATTTATAATTTTCCATTTAGTTTCTTAAAATGAGCGAAATAATTACAACAGAAGCTATAGTATTAAGCAAAATAAAATACGGCGATACAAGCAAGATAACGACGCTTTATACAGAAGAGTTCGGTAAGATTTCGGCAATAGTAAAAGGAGGGAGAAACAGCAAGTCAAAAATCGGGGCAGTAGTAGACCCGATGAATCATATTCAAATTGTACTTTATAAAAAGGACACCCGTGAAGTTCAAATAATTTCCAGTGCAGAATTATTAAATCATTTTAGGAAGCTAAGGGAGAATTTAGAAAAACTTGAATATTCGCAGGCAATATTAGAGTTACTTAAAAAACTAACTGCTGAGCATGAGTCAAACCACAGATTGTTCAAAGGTTCGGTAAGAATCTTAACTTTACTTGATACATCTAATGAAATACCAATAGTTACTTTCGGAAGATTTTTTATATTCTTTTTATCCGAGCTCGGATATGAGATTCAGTTGGATAAATGCGCATTTTGCGGAAAAACAACGCTAGAAAATATTGAATTGTCATATAATTTTGAAATCGGTATGTTGTGTAATGACTGTAGAAAAAATCATCTAGAATCTATATCAATCAGTTCGGAACTTTTTAAATACATGGATTGTCTAAAGACCAACAAAAGGATAGAATCTTTGGACAGCAGAGTTCCGGAAAAAGCTGTTGTATTTATGGAAAGATATCTAAAATTTCATATACCGGATTTTAGCGGAATAAAATCAATACAATTGTTTAAGTAAAAAAGGATCGGATGGTAAATAAAATGAAAACAATCGGAGGATTAAAAATGAGATCAAAAGGTTTGTGGGGTGCAGTAGCCTTAGTGGTGGTAGGAATCATTTTCGGTGCAGTATTAGTATCAGGATTTGGCTTGGTAAGGCCGAGTATGGCAAGCATACAACTCGGATCATCATACCCGCCAGTTAATTTAAATGCAGATGCAACATCATTTAGCCAGGCTTTTATTGCAGTAGCGAAAAATGTTACTCCCCAAATAGTAAAAATTACAGTTGTTTCAAAAGTTAATAATCCGCATCAGGATTTTTTCTTTTTCCCATTTCAGAATATGCCAAAAGAAGAGGAAGGATCAGGGAGCGGTATAATTATATCGCCGGACGGGTACATATTAACAAACAATCACGTGGTACAGAATGCGACTAAGGTCAGGGTTGATTTAATGGACAAGAGAACATTCACCGCAAAGGTAATAGGTACTGACCCTCAGACAGATATAGCAGTAATTAAAATTAATGCGACTGATCTTCCGACAGCATACCTAGGGAACTCAGACAGTTTAAAGGTTGGCCAATGGGTTATGGCAATAGGAAATCCGCTTTCAACATTAACGTCGACGGTAACGGCAGGAATAATCGGAGCTTTAGGCAGAGGCAGGCTAGGTTTAATAGATAACGGAGGAGGATACGGAATAGAAGATTATATCCAGACAGATGCGCCAATTAATCCAGGCAACAGCGGAGGGGCACTTGTTGATTTATCCGGTGCAGTCATCGGAATAAATGCAGCAATTGCAACCAGAGGTACGGACAGTTTTATTGGTTATGGCTTTGCAATACCAATTAATTTAGCAAAGACTGTAGCAAAACAGCTTATGGCATATGGAAAAGTCAAGAGAGGCTACATAGGAGTACAGATTGGAGATGTTGATAATGCAATAGCCAAGTCTATAGGATTGGACAAACCTACAGGTGCTATAATTCAAAGTATAGTACCAGGCGGTGCCGCATCAAAAGAAGATATAAAACCGGGAGATGTTATATTAAAGATTGACGGGGAGCCTGTATCAAGCGCAAACGATTTGCAGGAAATAGTTGCTACTAAAAGCGCCGGTTCTACATTAACATTAACGCTATACCGAAACGGTAAAGAGATAGAAAGAAAAGTAACCCTTAAAGAGCAAAGTGAAAACAAGAGTGAGCCTGTATCGAATGAGAATAATTCTAATAATAAAAGCAGCCCGGAATCGAGTGTTGTAAACATGGATAAAATCGGTTTGAGTGTAAGGAATCTATCCTCAAAAGAAAAATCCGATTATAAAGTTGATCACGGAATAATAATAACCGATGTTAAGCAATATAGCGAGGCTCAGAATAAAGGGCTGATGCCGAATATTGTAATAACAGAAGCAGATAGTAAGCCTGTAGATAACGTTAAGGAATTCCAAAAAGTAATAGAAGATAAGAAAGGTGCTGCCGTACTATTAAGGGTAAGAGACAGTAAAGGAACTAGTATGTTTGTCGGATTAGATATCCCCGAATGAAAGCCTAGAATATATATAATAAAAGACGCCCGAACATTCGGGCGTTTTTTTTATATTTGCATTTACAATTCAACGGAGACTTAATGATTAGATTTCTTACGGCCGGAGAGTCGCACGGCAAAGCACTAACTACAATAGTTGAAGGCTTCCCTTCTAATCTAAAGATAGAGAATGATTATATAAATTTTCATTTAAAGAGAAGGCAGATGGGATACGGCAGGGGAGGAAGGATGAATATAGAATCGGATACTGCTGAGATACTATCAGGAATAAGATTTCAGAGGACGCTGGGGTCGCCAATATCATTATTAATTAGAAACCGGGATTGGGAGAATTGGACTGAGAAGATGACTCCCGATAAAAAGAGAGCCAATGTTGAAAAAATCACAGTGCCGCGCCCGGGCCATGCTGATTTGGTAGGGATATCAAAATATAATTTTAATGATATCAGAAATTCAATTGAAAGATCAAGCGCTAGAGAAACAGCAGCCAGGGTAGGCGCATGTTCAATAGCGAGAAAGTTATTAGAAGAATTCGGAATTTCAATCGGCAGCTTTGTAGAAAGTATCGGCGGAATATATCCTAAGGAAAATTATTCCAGTAATTTATTCAACAACTCGCTGCCCAAAAATTTTACAGGGTGGAGCTTATCCGAACAATCGGATAAGAGCGATGTAAGAGTTTTAGAAAAAGAGCATGAAGAGAAGATTAAAAATAAGATACGTTTAGCAAAAAAACATGGAGATACATTAGGAGGGACATTTTTTGTGATAGCCACAGGTGTACCGACGGGATTAGGAAGCTTTATTCAATACGATGAAAAGTTAGATGCAGAGATAGCTCAGAGTATAATGTCAATTAATGCAGTTAAAGCTGTTGAAATAGGTACAGGTTTTATGGCTGCAGAGAAATTCGGATCGGAGTCGCACGACGAAATAATATTAAAGAAGAATGAATTTTCGAGGAAATCTAACAGGGCAGGAGGAATAGAAGGGGGAATCTCAACCGGCCTGCCTATAATCGTCCGTGCTGCAATGAAGCCAATAGCAACACTAATGAGCCCGATAGAAACAGTGGATTTAAAATCAATGAAATCAATATTAGCTAGAAGAGAGAGAAGCGATTTTGTTGCAGTTCCGGCATGTGCTGTAATCGGAGAGTCTATGGTTGCATGGAGCCTCGCAAAGTTTTTCCTTCAGAAATTCGGAGGAGATTCATTAGAAGAGACTAAAGATAACTATAAAAGTTACGTAAGTAAGCTGGATAAAAGAATTAGGAAAAATTTTAGATAAAACATATCAGCCATTTAATTATTTAAAATTTTCCGAACTCAAGTATAAAAGAAATATCGAGAAATATAAGAGATAAAATTCATGCTAGTAGTTAAAAATTTTGTTTTTAATATGTTTTCAGAAAATACATATATAATATGGGATGAAGGGACAAAGGAGAGTACAATAGTTGATCCCGGATGTTATGACCCAAAAGAACATGAAAAGCTTGAAAATTATATTTCAGAAAACAATTTGAATATTAAATATCTTTTATTGACTCACTGCCATATTGATCACATAATCGGGTGTAAATTTATAGCGGAAAAATATAGACCCGAATATTATGCCCCAAAAGAAGATCTTTTTTTACTTAAACAAGCTGAAGTACATGCTGCAGGGTTCGGTTTAAAAATTGAGCCTGTGCCTGAACCGGCTAAATTTTTAGCAGAAGATATTAGGTTAAAAATCGGAGGATCAATAATAACTTTTCTTTTTACACCGGGTCATACACCTGGCGAGTATTGTATTTATTTCAGCAAGGAAGCCATATGTTTAACCGGTGATGTCCTTTTCAAAAACAGCATCGGAAGAACAGATCTGTGGGGCGGGAATTATAATACATTGATCGATTCTATTAAATCTAAATTATTCCTTTTACCAGAAAATGTAACAATTTATCCCGGACACGGAGAAAGCAGTGAGATAGGAACAGAAAAGAACAATAATCCTTTCCTATTTGAGTCAAATAAAAAAATCAGTTAAAAAGAAAAACTTTATAAAGCAAATGTTGATATAAATGATCTCATTCGATATATTAAATTAAGCATTAAATAAAATTTAGTTCTTAAAATTCAAACATCGGGTAAATTTAAAATTGAAGAAGACCACAGAAAAAAACCTTTATAAATTGCATTTACTATATCTGCTTTTATGGATAGTGTTATTCGAGTTTTTATTACCGGTAAATAATATATTGCCAAAGCCGTCAGTAGTTCTGCTTTCATTTGATGCATTATGGAAAGATTATAAACTCGGGATAAATATTTTAGCTACAATCTCTTCTATTTATATCAGTTTGATAGCCGCCTATTTCATAGTAAAATATCTTGCCCCAATTATAATAAAGAAGAACCATATTTTTGCCGAATTTTTATTTTCATTACATTGGTTTTCTATATATGTCCCATGGATAATATTCGGATTATTTTTAATATTTTGGTTTCCAGCATCGTCCATAATTGAATTGATTTTTTTGTTTATCACCTCTATTTTTTCTTTATTAATAAAATTAAAAGAAGAATCAGCCATTGTTAGAGGGGAGTACATTGATTCGGCAAAATCACTTGGTGCAAAAGAAAAAACAATCTCGCGGGAAATAATTTGGAATTCAGCACAACCTCAGCTATTAAAACATACGGTACAGCTTCATTTCAATCTTTGGTCGTTAGCAATAATTTTTGAATTCATCAAGAACGGTTATGGTTTAGGGAAAATTTTCAGGACGGCATTAAATTATAATGACCTTTCAGCTTTATTTAGTGTATCAATAATAACCGGAGTGTTTGTATACCTTGGCACTTTAGCAGTTAAATATTACCGAAATAAATTTTGCCGATGGAGTTTCAATTGAATCAGGAATATATATTAGAAGTTAAAGATGTTACAAAGTATTTTCATGGGCCCGCCGGAGCTAAAAATCAAATATTAGAAAATATAACTTTTAGATTGCCTGCGCCTTCGGGAAGAGGATTATTTGCAGGCATTATATCACCGGTTAATGCCGGAAAGACAACTTTACTAAAAGTTATTTCATGCATAGAAAAGCCAAACTCAGGTGAAATAATAGTTGAAGGGAAAAATTATAACAGCCCTGACGGAAGTATAGCTTACATTCCTGAAAAGCCTTCGTCATTCCCTTGGATGAACGTAAAACAAAATATTGAATTCGCATTAAACGTTTCAAATAGTTCAGAAAAGAAGGAAAAAATAAATATTGATGAAGTGATTTCGATTGCGGGACTTACCGGATATGAGGACCACTATCCCCATGAGAAGAGCAGCGGATTCAGATTCAGAATTTCACTTGCCCGAGCATTGGCAGCTGGATCGAAAATTATACTTCTAGATGATATATTCAAAAATCTTCATGGAGAAACAAAAAAAGAAATTATTAATCTTATAAAACTTCTACCAAAAGAATTAAACCGCACATTTATATTTTCAACAACAAACATAAATGAAGCTATTTTAATCTCTGATAAATTATTCTTAATGTCACACAGGCCATGTAAAATAATTAAAGAATTAGATGTAGACCAACCAAAGTTAAATGAAAGTCCGGAAAATATTTCATTATTAAAAAATGAAATCGAAAAATATT
>Ga0075269_10000171_pt1 | contig 11048 bp, 8 predicted proteins | sample SF_Rice_5C_0N_10_FD_69773 | JGI IMG/M metagenome (GOLD analysis project Ga0075269, IMG submission 69773) | Rice paddy soil microbial communities from Twitchell Island, California, USA - SF_Rice_5C_0N_105 | ecosystem: Environmental > Terrestrial > Soil > Paddy field/soil | place: USA: Twitchell... | reverse complement strand
CTTAATACATCAATCCCCTTTAAATAATAGCGTGAACCTATTATCTTTTCATTTGCTGTATTAACGGCAAGCTCGCCGCTGCTGTCAAAATATAATTCTATCTCATGCTCTTTCCCGTCAATTGACTGAACCTTCCAGGATACATATGTTATCGGCTCCGATATTAATTTTAAATCTTCCGGGATTAACGGAGTTGTGAACGTTAAAATAAGACTAATGCCTTCTCCTGAAAAGTTATAAATGGTTTGAGTAGGTTTAACAATAAGACTGTCTATATTTAATTTAGGCAGACTATCAATTCCCGGGCTTAATATTCTAAAGCTCTTTCCGTCTATACGTACCATACTGGTTAACGCCATGTTTGCACCTGTCCAGTGCTTTGTCCACGTATCTGCCGGATGATTTGAAAAAGACCATATGCTGAAATAAGGATCGCAAGTTACTAAAGGAACTGCTGGGGGGCGAAAATTATCATTCTGTGCATTCATCGAATTTGAATTAATTAAAAATATTATAAGTAAAATTAAACAGTTAAAGACTTTGTTCATTCTAATCCTCACAATAAAATATTAAAAAAATCCTAACTTTTATCTTGCCTAATTCTCCGAATTATACTACGTACTATTCATCTTTAATATTTTCCTTACTATAATCTGAAGCTCTTAAGGATGAGCACTGTCATTTTGTCATACTCTTATGCTTTTTTCCCGTTAGTTGTTTCGGCAGAAGCAGTTAATTTCATTAGGTCTATTTTTATATTTGTCGCACGAACGATAGTAATATTAAAATTATCGATTACAAGGTTTTCTCCTTCGGCAGGTATTCTTCCTATCTTGCTGAAAATATACCCTGCAATTGTTTCGTAATCACCTATAGGAATATTCAATGAATATTTCTCATTAATAAAATCAATCTCAACCTTCCCGCTGATTAAATAAGAACCGTCATTAACCTTCCGGCATATATTTTCCTCAACATCATATTCATCCTTTATCTCCCCGAATAATTCTTCCATTATATCTTCCATTGTTATCATCCCTGCTGTTCCACCGAATTCATCAATTACTATTGCAATCGATACATGCTGCTTTAAAAACTCATTCAACGTATCTAATGTTTTCTTAGTCTCCGGCACAAATATTATTTCTCTTATTATGCTCTTCAGATCAGGTGGAGACTTAAAAATATCGTATGCGAATACAACACCTTTTATATTATCAAGATTCTCATCATAAACCGGCAATTTTGAATATCCTGAATCTATAAATACTGAGATCACATCATCAATGCTCTGAGTTATCTCTACTCCGACAATTTCAGTTCTTGGCCGCATAGCTTCGTATACACGCTGGTCGCCTAAATCAAGAATTTTAGAAATAACGTCGCTTTCAGATTTTTCTACAACTCCTGCCTCTAGGCTTTCCTCAACTAGAAATTCTATATCATCCTTGTTGAATAGATAATTGATCTTCTCTTCTTTAACATCCTGCGGCTGTACAAAAACAGAAGAGATTAAGGTTATTACTCTTGCAAAAGGGTAAAATAATATTGATATAAATCTTAGCGGCAATGCAGTAATTAATACGATACGGTCTGCCATCTCACGTGCAAAGTATTTAGGTAAAAGTTCTCCGAATATCAATAACATGAAAGTTGAGATAATTAATATTTCAATATCACTCAGTCCGAATAGCTTGAATAAGAAGATTGCACTTATTGAGGCAAAGGTTATATTAACAATGTTGTTGCAGATTAGTATCGTAGAAAAGAAGTTATTAGTATTGTGGGTAAAATAATGGGCGCTCTTCGCCGCTAAATTATTCTTCCTGGCCTTAACTTCAAGTTTCAGCTTATTTGATGTTATAAATGCTATTTCGGACCCAGAGAAGAATGCACTGATCATCAATAAAACTAAAAGTACTATTATATCATTAAAATGCATTAGTATACTTTATTTACTTTAATATTTTTAACTTCATATTCTAATTCATTTCCTTCTGCAAGAAAAATAAACCGGGCATCAATTAGGGATGCGTCCCTTATCTCTTTTATAATCTTAATGCCTGCCGGCAGCCTGAAAGCAAACAGCTTTTTAGCTTGAGGGGGAATATTAAAGCCTCCGTTATTTTCAGTATTTAAAAATGCTGAATTCAATTTATAAATAAGTTCGCTGTCTCGGAATATATCAATCTCTTTAAGTTCCAGATTCCTGACTGTATCATTTCCGGTATTTGTTATATCTAAGCTTCCTTTAAAATGAAATGTCAAATTCTCTCCCGGCATAAAATTCAGCCATGCATATCCATTCTTTAATTCAATCCTCAAATTCAATTTAGAATCTTTTGAGATATTACTGCTGCATCCTTCTAAATAAAATAATAATATAATAATTGAAAGGCAGAATATGCTATTTGTAATCTTATTAATTGACATGGAATAAATTCTTCAGCCTTTATTATTGGCTTAAGCTGAAGCAAATCTTTTAATAAATAATCAATGTAGTTACTAAAATATATAACAAAATGTTTAAAATCATCGGAATGTCGGTAAGCATTATCTCTGTGGTGTTTTCACCCCTGTTATTTATATGGACTAAAAACATATACCTGAAGATACCAAATACCACGAAAGGGGTAGTGTATATTAAATTCTCACTCCCGAAAACTGAAACTGTCCTCGATGAAACAGTATAGAGCGCATAACAGATAATAACTGCTGACGAAGCAACTGTTGCCATCTGGTTTGTAAATTCAAGCGAATATGAAGCTAGTACCTTCCTTGTTATTGAATTAGAATCCTCATGCACAAGCTTAAGCTCTGACTGCCTCTTCATAACAGCAAGGAAAAGCGATACAAACATAGTTGTCAAAATGAGCCAGCTCGAAATCTCTACATTGATAATAAAAGCTCCAGCAACTACTCTGATCATGAACCCGGCAGCAATACTGAAGATATCAAGAAGAACTATATGCTTCAATTTAAATGAATAAAATATATTAAGGAGAAAATATAAGATTATTGAAAAGGCAAAAGCTAAATTAAACTTAAACAGCAGAATTGCAGCAATTAGAAAAATTACAGCAGCCAATGTTAAAGCATTGCTCTTTGTCAATGCACCAGAGGGAAGAGGGCGCATTTTCTTTACTGGGTGAGCCTTATCCGCCTCTAAATCTATAACATCATTAATAACATAAACAAGGCTCGAGATTAAACAGAATATAATAAACCCGCTTAAAGAAGCAAAGAAAAAATCCCTTTCAAAAAGATTATGGGAAAAAACCAGTGGGATAAATACAAAAAAATTCTTTATCCATTGCGGTATACGTAATAACTTAATATAACTTTTAATCATTAAAAGACGGCAGTCTCCTCGTATATTCCGAATACTTCCTTTAACTCTCCTGTCATTTCACCCAGTGTTACATAATTATGAGCTGCTTTTATCAATACAGGCATTAAGTTCTGGTTCCCTTCGGCAGCTTCCCGAATTTCTTTCAGACTTATCCTTACGGCTTCTTCACTCCTGTTCTGATGCAATTCTGCCAATCGCTGCTTTTGTTTCTTTTCAACTTCAGGTGAAATATACAATATCGGTATGTCTACCTTTTCATCTTGCTCTATAAATTCATTTACTCCAACTATGTATTTTTCCTTACGTTCAACCTCTTTCTGGTATCTATATGCAGAGTCGGCAATCTCTTTCTGGAAATAGCCTGCTTCAATTGCCGGTATTACACCGCCTAATGAATCGATCTGATCGAAAATCTTGTATGCCTGCTTTTCCATTTTATCGGTAAGCGCTTCAACATAATAACTGCCGCCTAACGGATCCACTGTATTTATTACTCCCGTCTCATATGCAATCAACTGCTGAGTACGCAGTGCAATCTTAACGGCTTTTTCACTAGGCAGAGCTAAAGTCTCATCCATTGAATTTGTATGAAGTGATTGTGTCCCTCCCAGTACTGCAGCAAGAGCTTGAAAAGCTGTACGTATAATATTATTCTCAGGCTGCTGAGCCGTTAAAGTACAACCTGCTGTCTGCGAATGAAACCTCAGCCACCATGAACGCGGATTCTTGGCACCGTATTTCTCTTTCATTCGCTTTGCATAAATCTTCCTGGCTGCCCTGTACTTTGCAATCTCCTCAAAGAAATCTAAATGGGAATTGAAGAAGAAGGAAATCCGGGGAGCGAATTCATCAACATCCATCCCCCTTTCAATACATGATTCAATATATGCAAATCCGTCGGCAAGTGTATAGGCAAGTTCCTGGGCAGCAGTCGAGCCTGCTTCTCTGATATGATACCCGCTTACTGAAACCGGGTTCCACTGAGGTACCTCTTTCGAACAATAGTCAATCATATCGACAATAATTCTCATTGAAGGAGTAGGAGGATAAATGTATTCTTTCTGTGCTATATATTCTTTCAGAATATCGTTCTGTAAGGTCCCTCTTAAATTTTTCAAATCTACATTCTGTTTCTGCGCAATAGCAATATAGAATGCAAATATCATTGCAGCAGGAGAATTGATCGTCATAGAAGTAGATACTTTATCCAAAGGAATTTTATCAAACAGTATTTCCATATCCTGAAGCGAAGAGATCGATACGCCGCAAATCCCTACTTCACCCTCGCTTAAAGGTGCATCAGAATCCCAGCCCATTAGTGTAGGCAGATCGAAGGCAACTGATAATCCTGTCTGGCCATGATTAAGCAGATAGTGAAATCTTTGATTGGTATCTTCAGGAGTTCCGAAACCGGCAAACTGCCGCATAGTCCAAACCCTGCCACGGTAGCCGTTAGCATGGACACCTCTTGTATAAGGATATTCACCAGGAAATCCGATTTCGGATAAATAATTTATATTCTCAATATCTTCAGGCCCGTATAGAACTTTTACATCCTCTCCGCTGACCGTAGTAAATTTCATTCCGTTATTCCGCATTGTTTTTGCTGCCTGATCATATTTACTCTTTTTATTTTTATATTCCTCACTGCTCATTTCAGTCCTCATAAGTTTTTTTTGAAACTATAGTTTTGAACTAAGCCTTTTGGGCTTTAGCACTTTAATATCATATAATATATGAAAATTTCCAAATTCTCAAATAACTTTCTCTTATCGATTTAATAAGATATTTTTAACATAATAATTAAATCACCATCCTCTCACCTACAACAATCCACCCACAACAAACCCTTAAGATGTCCTTCCGAACCTTCTATCAAACTCTTCCAAAGATATTTTTACAACAACCGGCCTTCCGTGAGGACAAACATACGGCATGGTTGTAGCAAATAACTGGTCAATTAACAGCCTCATTTCTCTCTCAGTAAGATAATCACCTGCTTTAATTGCTGCTTTGCAGGAATAAGTCTTTGCAAGGTATTCACGTTCCTCAAGTTTCTTTTCCTTAAGATTATTAGTATAATCTTCTAAGATTTCAAGAATAACTTTTTCCTCAGAACCTTTCTTTACATCTTCGGGGACACCTTCTATAACAATGGTATTTTTGCTGAAAAACTTAATCGCAAACCCTAGCTTTGTCAAATAAGGGTTTATTTCCTTGACTATTGCAAACCGCGCAGGGTCAATCTCAATTGTTTTGGGAAACAGAAGCTGCTGTGAAAAAGGAAGATTCGCCTCGAATCGCTTTAAAGCTTTTTCATACAAAACTCTTTCATGAGCAACGTGCTGGTCAATTATCATTAAGCCAGTCTTGATCTGTGATAAAATATATTTATTCTGAAGTTGAACAATAAATGGAGTTTCAATCTCATCTTTAGTCCTACTTGATATATTGTCAGGCTGATGAAAAATTTCTTTGCCTTCGCTTCTATCAAAGGGGAGTTTAAACGTACTCTGATCTTCGGCAGGCACCACTTTATCAGGGATAGAACTGAATATCAAGTCAATATCCCTATCGGAAAAATCCTGCCTTGCATATGATTTATTTTCTTGATACACCGGCCTATCGGAAAAATCATTTTTTTCTACCTTATTGAAGTTATCGAATTTAATTTTATCGCCCTCTTCAGTAGTCTGCGTAAATGCCATAGTAGGAACAAGGTCATGTGTTCCAAGGCTTTTCCTTATTACGGCATGAACAAAATTGTATATGCCCTTTTCATCATCAAACCTTATTTCAAGTTTTGAAGGATGGACATTCACGTCAACCCGCTTTGGATCAAGCTCAATGAATAATATAAAGAAAGGATAATCGCCTTTTTCCAATATATTTTCGTATGCCGTAAAGACTGCGTGATTAATATTCCTGCTTATTACATAACGCCAGTTCATAAACACAAACTGATTCCCTTTGCTTTTCCTGAGCATCGCGGGCTTTCCGATAAAACCTGTAACACTTAGAAAATCAGTTCGTTCATCTACCGGGATTAATGCATCAAGCATATTATCCGCAAAAACCTGACAGATTCTTTCCTCTACACTTCCTGCAGTATAATCGAATATTACATCATCATCATTATAAAGTTTAAATGTAATTCGCGGATGTCCGATTGCAGTTTTATTAAAGGTATCAATAATATGCTTTAACTCAGTCGCATCCGTCCTTAAGAAATTTCTTCTTGCAGGAGTATTAAAGAATAAATTCTTAATTGCTATAGAAGTCCCCTTAGGGAATGAGCCTTTTTCCTTTACTATTGTAACCCCGTCATCGATTTTAATTAATGTTCCAAGCTCGTCTTCCTTAGTCTCTGTCTTTATTTCAAGCTGACTAACAGCCGCTATTGAACTGAGTGCTTCTCCTCTAAATCCTAAAGTCGATATTGAATCCAGGTCTTCAAGTTTTGATATCTTACTAGTAGCATGCTTTTGAACGCATAGCACCGCATCTTCTTCCGTCATCCCGATTCCGTCATCAATAACCTGGATCAATGACTTACCCGCACGTTTAACAATAACCTCAATTGTATCCGAGCCTGCATCTATAGAGTTTTCCAACAATTCTTTAACAACAGATTCAGGCCTTTGAACCACTTCGCCTGCAGCAATCTTACTGGCAATGTTTTCCGGGAGTATATTGATTTTTGTAGTCATTCTTGCTTTCGTCTTAAATAAACTAAAATTTCAAATTCACTTCTTTTTTCTACTAAAGCTTTTTTCCATACATTATCATCAATCTTAGGGAAATATATATCTCCTTCTGCTTCAAAATTCATAATAGAAATAATCATTTCGTCGGCAGCCTCCATTGCCTGCCTGTAAATTTTTGCACCCCCAATAATAAAGATTTTTTCATAGTTTTTATTCTTGCAAAACACATAGGCTTCTTCCAGGCTATTAAATACTCTTAAATCATCAAAATCGAATTTAATATCTTTATTCCTGGTAATAATAATATTTAATCTTCCTTTAAGAGGCTTACCTAATGTCTCGAAAGTTGTTCTCCCCATTATTACCGGGTAACCATAGGTAGTGCTTTTAAAATGTTGGAATTCCTCCTTTGAATGCCACGGTATTTCCCCATTCGATTTTCCGATAACTCCATTCTTGGCTACTGCTGAAATTATTATTTTCTTCAAATATTATATTTAATTTTTTTATTTAAAATCTAACCAAAGATAATTGAGATTATATTTTAACAATTCGTTAGCTAAATGGGTAAATGCATTAAATAAGGTAATAAGGTTTATTTTTTGAGTATGATTCATGTTACTAAGGTTTAAACAAATTAATAAGGTTTAATAAATACCTTTTCACATAAATATAATATAACCTTATCCATTGTTGAAACCTTAGTTACTAAAATAAAAAAAGAGAAACAACCTTATCACCTTTTTCTATGCATAAACAAATAATTAAGAATCTTTATCCTGATAAAAAGATTATTACACTGCTACCTCAAAACGAATTTTATCATGATATTTATAATCGATTAATTCGAAATCTTCGAAGGTTAATTCATCAATTGGTTTTTTAGCAATCTTTAATTTAGGAAGCGATAAGGGTTCACGCTTCAATTGCTCAAGTAAACCTTCTCTATGATCATATCTCTCCATCGGCGAGCCTTTTTCAGCAACATAAATATGTGCGTCAATTATAGTATGGGCAAAATGCCCGACTTCAAGTCCAACCTCTTGTGCAATTATTTGAGTCAACATTGAATATGCAGCCAGATTAAAAGGAATTCCTAAAGCTATGTCGCCTGAACGTTGAGTTAGATGGCAATTTAATTTACCGCCGCTTACATTAAAAGCAAAGCTGTAATGACAAGGAGGCAATTTACTTTTAGTTGCATTGCCTGGCTCCCATGCCGAAACTACCAGTCTCCTGCTGTACGGCTTCCTTTTTATCTCATCAATTACATATCTTATCTGGTCAACTTCCCTTACTTTCCAGTTTCCGTTTTCATCTTTCTCAGCACTCGGAAAATGACGCCAGTAATACCCGTACGCAGTTTCAAGATTACCGTTTTCATCAGCCCAGGCATCCCAGATTTTCGTATGCTTCCTTAAATTTCTAATGTGGTTCTCACCGGATAAATACCAAAGTACTTCGTGAAGCAGTGATTTCCATTCAATCTTTTTCGTCGTGAGCAGCGGGAATCCCTTTGAAAGGTCGACTTTATAAAATGCTGCAAAGTATGAGATAGTATCGACGCCCGTACGCGAAGGCTTTCTTACACCTTCATCTAGGACTAATTTTACTAAATCTAAGTATTCTTTCATGATCCACTGGGTTCCTGTTAGAGTAATGTGTGATTATTTGATATTCAATTTAATAAAAAATATTGATGCGGTAAAATTCAGTTCAAATATCTTTGAGCTATTTCTTTTACAGCAAAATTTATCCCTTTCCTGAAGTATCTTATTGAGTCACCTTCATTCGGGAAATACTTCCTTAATTCAATTATTTGAACATTTTCAGGTAATATTGAAGAGATACTTCCTTCAAATTTACCGCAGCATACAATTACCGGTTTCTTTCTGTCCTTGAAAATATCGATCAGATATCCGGTTGCCTTCTGGTTTATACTTTGTCTATCAAATGTGCCTTCCCCGGTTATTACTAAGTCAATTTCCCTTAAATTTTCATAGCTTAATATTTCTAAAATAAAACCTTTAGAATTCTTTAACATAGCATTAAAAAATATCTTCAATCCTGAAGGCAACCCGCCGCCTGCACCGGAAAGATCATTAGTTGCTCCGCCTAATTTACTTTTATTTAATATATTAATGATTTTATAAAAGCCGTTATCGGCAATAGTTATCTCTTCCTCTGTTAAGCCTTTTTGCCTTCCGAAAACCAAAGCGGCGCCATTTTCACCTAAAAGCGGGTTGCCGACATCACTTACCATTTCTATCTTAAACGGCAAGTCTACTTTATTCCAGATTATTTGTTCCGTAGAATTATAGTTTGCCGGAATCACTTTTAGGTCATTCCCCATATTATCTTTCAGCTTTAATCCGAACTTTTCTAATGCACCTAATCCCATATCATTCGTCCCTGTTCCTCCTATCCCTATAATAATTTTTTTTACCTTCAAATTCTTATGTGAAATATCTTCTTTAATATTATAAAGCAAATCCCCGAGCCCCTTAGAGCTTAAATATAATGGATGCCGTTTTTCAACCGGAATAATTTTAAGCCCGAGCACATCTGCAGATTCGATATAAATAATTTCGTTTACCTTATTATATCCTACTCTGCATTCAAATGTTGATTCATCATAAGAAGTGCTAATATTATATTCAAGGATTTCAAGGCTATAATATTTTGAACATACCTGCAAAAATCCATCACCCCCATCTGATAGTGGCAATAAGATCTTATTTACAGATTTGATCTTATCAAATTCTTCGGCAAAGTAACTTGCCGCTGCTACAGAATCAGCGCATTCTTTATAGCTGTTCGGTGCAATTAATATTTTTTTCTTCATGTCTAATAAATTAAATAAATAGTTAATTTAGAACATTAAAAATATCGTAAATTTCTTTCATATTTATATTTAATAATTTATTCATGCAGAATAAAGTTGCAATTATTACCTCCGGCCACCCGCCCTTCGATGAAAGGATTTTCTGGAAATTCGGCTTGTCTCTTGTTAATAATAATTATTCTGTCCGGGTAATTTGCTCAACCGAAGAAGTTAATATCGAGAAGAATAATATTTCAATTACAGGCTTCGACAGCATGTCAATAGGCAGGAATAAAAAGATTCATAAATTCCTGGATTATCTCAATTTGTATTCGCCGGACATAATAATTTGCTGCGAATCATTAACACTTATTCCGGCTTTAAGATTTAAAATATCAAATAAAAGAAACACGAAAATTATTTATGACGTTACCGAGTGGTATCCCGAGGGAATTACTTCAAAGATAAATGGGATAAAAAAATATATTATCTATGCGTTCCTTTTTACTTTAAATTTAATCCTTTCGAACTTAACCAGCGCCATAATTATAGGGGAAATACAAAAGCAAAAGAGATATAACCTAATTGCTCCTTTTAAGAAAAAGATAATAATCGGATATTATCCGGTCATCAGGTCCTTTGAATATAATCCCCCTAGATTCAACGGGCATGCTTTGGTATTGTGTTATGCCGGCCTTATTAATTTCAAACGAGGGATAAGGGAAATCCTTCTTGTATCGGAGCAGCTTCATAATCGCCATAAAGATTTAACAATTAAGCTGAAGATAATCGGTAAATTTGAATCACCAGAAGATGAAAAATTATTCGACAACCTTGCTCTTAGTTATAAAAATATTTTGATTGAAAAAGCAGGCTGGACTGAATACAAAAATATCTCAAGTATGCTTAGTGATGTAGATATTTGCTTCGACTTAAGAGAAAGAAATTTTGTTTATAACAATTCTCTTCCGATAAAGATATTTGAGTATATGGCATGCGGTAAGCCATTCATTTTTTCCGATGTCATGCCGATCCGTCAGGAATTGGGAGAATTAAACTGCGGATTTCTAGCCGACCCTAATGATTTAGAAGATATTATTAAAAAGATTGAGCTTTATATCTCAAATAAGGATTTATTAAAAGAACATTCTAAAAACGGCAGGCA
>Ga0075269_10000170_pt1 | contig 11055 bp, 12 predicted proteins | sample SF_Rice_5C_0N_10_FD_69773 | JGI IMG/M metagenome (GOLD analysis project Ga0075269, IMG submission 69773) | Rice paddy soil microbial communities from Twitchell Island, California, USA - SF_Rice_5C_0N_105 | ecosystem: Environmental > Terrestrial > Soil > Paddy field/soil | place: USA: Twitchell... | reverse complement strand
TTCAATAGTTGATACCCGTCTTGGAATGCCATACAAAGGAGAATTTGCTACAGTAAGTATCTTTGCCACTAGTCCTTGATCTTTGCTTATAGTTTTACCAAGATCATTAGCACTTGTCAAAGGATTACTTAACAGATTAGTAACCTCTACCATTACTACAGGCATAGAAGGAAGGTTCCTAATACTGGATAATAATTTCAGATAAGTTTGCTTTTCAGGCAGTGTTTCCAATTCGTCTTTATTCATTTATGTAAGCAAGCTTTGATTTTAGCATATCAATGATACGTGTATGTACCTGAGAAACCCTAGAAACAGTGATATTGAGCATTTTAGCAATTTCTTTATAATTGAGATTTTCAAAGTAATACAAACTTATGATCAGTCGGTCTCGTTCTTCAAGTTCCTTTATTGCCTTGATTAAAAGCTCCTTGGATTCATTTTTTTCAGCAGTCTCAAGCGGGGCTTCGGAATCATTAGGGATTACTTCGTATAAAAAATATCCGTCTTCTTCATCAACAGGATTATTAAGGGAAACATTGGAATATGAATATGCCGTTTGCATATGTTTTTCAGTAGAAGTCGCTCTCGGTTTTATTTGCAGCTTACGGAGTTCATCGATTATTTTACCGCGAATCCGCTGAATGGCGTAAGTTTCAAATTTCGTTCCGAAATCGGGGTCGAAACGATCAATTGCCTCACTCAAGCCTTCAACTCCAAACTGGAAATAATCTCTATCATCAAGGATTTCCAAATTAATAAATTTGGAATTATGAATAACATAATGAACCAGCTTTATGTAATTCAAAATAATTTGCTTCTTAAGACCGGCCGTTGGCTTCAACTTGAATTCCGCCCACATGCTTGCATTACTCATCTTAATTACTTCCTAATTTTATTTTTTGTTAACTCACTATTCTTATCGAAAGCAACTTTGTTAACTGCTCGAATAAATATTATAACAATCATGCTTAACATGACCGTAAGCAAAACGAAGATTAGAAAAGACTTGAATAAAACATCCTGTATCGGCAGCCCTACCCGGCTGAAAAAAATTACTGACAGGCAAAAAACCAACAAGCCGAAATTGAGAATTATTTTATTCATAACCTTTTTCTTTAATGTTAAAAAACCAAATTTTATACCAACCTAAGTATATAATACCAATAAGATTATATTGATTTATAAAGGAATTTTTATGGGCAAGAATTATGAAAGATATTACCGCTGGTGAATATTAGCCACCTGCTTACCGGCAGGCAATATATTAGCATACTCGGATATTTGATCAGATATTTCAGAAATTCTTTTGCATATCGGCAATGAAGGGTCGCTCTTTAAAATCAATTCCTGTGCAATAATTGAATCACTAACTGCCCTGTCATAATTAATTATACCGAGTAAACTTAATCTCTCATTCATAAAATGGTTTGAAGCTAATTCAAGATTATTGAATGCTGCATTGCCGTCTGCAACGTCATTGCATTTATTTACTATTATCTCTTTTTTCCCTTTATAATTATTTTTTTTTAACAGCTTCAGCATTGCATATGCATCCATTATTGCAGTAGGCTCGGTTGTAGTAACAATGATATTTACATCAGCATGAAGAAGAGTTGAAAATATTTCGCTGCCTGCCCCGCTGCCTGTATCTAGGATAATAAAATCATATAACAGTTCCAGCTCATTTAATTGATTGAATAATTGATTTAATGAGCTGTTTTTTTTGTTGAGATAACCAAGTTTCCCAGAATCGCCGAAGATAAAATGCAATTGCGGGTAAGTTTCACTAATTAATTCTCTTAAAAGGTTTTTACCTGAGAAAAAATTATAAAGTGTATTAACCGGAACTTCATTTATCATTATGTTTGCATTAGAAAGGTTCTGGTCAAGGTCGATGTATAATATTTTATTATTTCTTGACAATGCATATGCTGTGTTCAATGAAAGAAAAGTCTTGCCAGTACCACCTTTACCTGAGGTAAAAGCAATGATTTTCTTCTTATCACCGCGGTCTGCTTCGATTATATTGTTTCGTAATTCTAATAAGCGTTCAGCCTGACCATACATCAATTATACTTCCCCGTATAAATCAAGTTTGCTATAAATTCAGGGTCTGCTGAAACGATATCATCAGGTATTACCTGCCCATTTGCAAGAAAAGAAACCGGCACATCAAAATTTGTAACTATATTAAGAATATTCCCGAATGTTACCGCTTCGTCTATCTTGGTAAAAATTACTGAATTATATTTGAATATCTTAAATTTATCAGCAACATCAAATAAATTTCTGGTAGTACCGGTAGTGCTTAAGACAAGATATGTTTCGTCAGCGTTGACTGCAGTTAAATATTCATTTGCTTGCAAAAGATGTTCTTTATTTTTTTGACTCCTTCCTGCAGTATCTATAAATACTATATCTTTCTTCTTGAAAGAATTCATGAGTTTTGGGATTTCATCCGGTTCATATGCTACAAGCATATCAATCTTACTTATTTCAGAGAAAATTCTCAGCTGATCTAAAGCTCCAAGCCTATATGTATCTATAGATATCAAGCCGACATCAAGATTATGAAGGATCTTAGATATAACAGCAAGCTTGGCAATACAGGTAGTTTTCCCAACTCCCGTTGGACCGACCAAAGAAACAACTTTCGGTTTCTTTTGCTTATTTACTTCGAAACAGAAAGTTGGGATTAATGATGCTATACTGGAAATTATATAGTTATCGATGTTCGAAGCATTTAAATAGTTTTTATACTTCTTTAATTGGTTTAGAATGGAGGAAACAATTGGCTTTTGAACTTCTCTAGAAAAAAGAGTATCGACAATTTCCTTAAGGCTTTTTTCAATATCATAATTTGCTGCAGCTAAAGACTTATTATATTTGTCGACTTGAGGCTCTAACCTATGGGAAATACTTTTGCTTGTCTTATTCAAAAGAAATTTGTCTGTTAAATTATCCTTTTCGTTTGGAAAAGAATTTTTGCCTGCTAAAGTATTTTGTTTTGGGTATACACCGGCTAACTCAAATGAATTATCATCTTCATATCCGGCTGATAATTCGAATAAGCGCATCCCGTTTGCGCCTGCAATTACACGACTACCTAAAATAATTGCATCAGCACCCAGCTCATTTTTCATTTGCTGTGTAGCTTGCCTTAACGTTGCGGCAATGTATTTTTTAATTTGCATTTACAACCTCGAGTTTATCAATAAATTCAAGTTCAACGTGCGACGGGAGTTCAGAAAATGAAAGCACGCTCAAATCAGGGAAAGAAGAATTAATTAAACGGTAAAAATAAGGGCGAATAGTAGCAGAAGTAATTAATACTTGCGGGTATCCAAGCATCCTAAAGTTCTCAGCCTGGTTACTGATAGATTTATTTAATTCTCTAAGAATATCAGGGTTTAGGCCTAATGTCTGCAATGCTTCTTTTTGATTCTGCAAGGATTTAGTTATGAAGGATTCAAGGCCTTCCCCTAGCGCAATTGCATGTATAACACCGTTAGCATCTTTATAAAGATTTGCAATTGTATCGCCAATAGAATGCCTGACATACTCTGTAAGTACATCAACATTCTTTGTCACTTTAGAATAATCAATTAATGCTTCCAGTATTTGGACTAAGTCTTTTATAGGGATTAATTCTTTTAAAAGATTTTGTAGAACTTTCTGTATGGACCCGAGGGAAAGCTGGTCAGCACTTATATCTTCAATAACAGCAGGGTATTCCTTTTTCAAATTTTCAAGCAGCTGCTTTACTGCCTGTCGGCTTAATATCTTGTCAAAGTTTCGCTTTAAGGTTTCCTGAAGATGAGTAGAAAGGACTGAAATACTATCAACTACTGTATATTCCAGAAGCTCAGCTTTATCTTTTTCATCACGAGTAATCCAGTAACTTGTAAGATTGAATGCCGGGTCTTTAGTCGGTATACCATTCAACGGCTCAGAAACACTGCCTGGGTTCATTGCCAAAAATCTATCTGTGTAGATTTCATAAGCGGCGACAATGTTCCCTTTAATTTTAATTAAATATTCATTAGACTCAAGTTGAAGATTGTCTCTAACTCTAACCGGAGGAATCAATACACCATATTCAAGAGCAATGTATTTTCTTGTTGATGCAATTTTCTGAAATAAATTTCCGCCTTGCTTTTCATCCACAAGGCTTATTAATCCGTAGCCGATTTCAATTTCAACAGGGTCTACTTGTAAATATTGTTCAACATGTTCTTCTACCGGGACTGCTTCAACTTCCTGGGGTTCAGTACTACTCTTTGCCTCAGTCTTTCTTTTCTTGGTAAAATAAGCGCCGGTGCCTAAAAGAGTACCTAGAAGAATAAACGGAATAGCGGGCATTCCTGGCACTAAAGCAAACATTCCTATTGCTCCGGCAACTGTTCCCAATACACGGGGATTTGAAAGCAGCTGTTTTTTCATTTGAAGATCAAGGGAGGCGCCAGATGCGCTTCTAGTTACGACCAAACCTGCAGCGGTTGCAATTAGAAGCGCCGGAATTTGTGAAACTAATCCATCGCCGATAGTAAGGATGGTATAATTCTGAAGTGCATCCGTAAACGACATCCCTTTACCAGCTACTCCGATTATAAATCCTCCAATGATATTAATTCCGTTTATCAGAAGCCCTGCTATTGCATCTCCTTTTACAAACTTACTAGCCCCGTCCATTGCACCGTAAAATTCAGCTTCTCTAGCTATTGCTTCACGTCTAGCTTTGGCTTCGCTTTCGTTGATAAGGCCGGTATTTAGATCCGCATCTATTGCCATCTGCTTTCCCGGCATTGCATCCAAAGTAAAGCGTGCCGCTACCTCAGAAATTCTTCCGGAACCTTTGATTATTACGATAAATTGAATAACAACCAGAATAAGAAAGATTATAAAACCGACAACATAATTCCCGCCTACAACAAACGATCCGAATGTTTCTATTACTCTTCCGGCGTAGCCGTCTAATAATATTAATCTTGTTGAATTTATATTTAGTGAAAGCCGGAATAATGTTAATACTAGCAGTAAGCCAGGAAAAATAGAAATGTCCAATGGCGATTGAATATAGAGAGACACTATAAGCACTAATACAGACATCGTAATATTCAATGCAAGGAAAAAATCCAAAAGTGCAGCGGGCAGCGGAATCAACATTAATCCAAGCATAAAGATTAATGCAAAAGCTAAAATTATATCTGTATTTTTACCGAGTGTTTTCAAGCTAGACTATAGATTTTTTCTTTTTATTTTTAAGTTTATATACATACGCCAATATCTGGGCAACAGCCTTGAACAACTTCGACGGAATTGCCTCTCCAACGTCACATACTTTATAAAGTGCCCGTGCAAGTTCTCTATCCTCATGAAGCGGGATACCATTTTCAACTGCTATTTTTTTTATTCTTTGAGCAAGTTCATCTACTCCCTTCGCTAATACTTTAGGCGCGGCATCATTCTGCATATCGTACATTAATGCAACAGCATAATGAGTCGGATTAGTTATAACAACATCTGCTTTAGGTACATTCTTCATCATTCTAGATTTAGCAGACTGGAATTGCAGCCGGCGAATCTTTTGTTTTATCTGCGGGTCACCTTCCTGCTGCTTTGTTTCCTCTTTTACTTCGTGCTTAGTCATCATCAAATCTTTTTTGTACTTATATTTCTGATAGATAAAGTCTACTGCAGCAATTACTGCATACACTAAAACAATCCTCCATAATAATTTTGTTGCTTCATTGATTAAATAATTTACAATCTCAGTGATGCTGAGCTGGGCAAGCATGGGCGAATTCATAATCAATTCGGATAATATACTATACGTGAATCCGCCTATTATTAAGAGTTTCGCTAATGATTTGGTTAATTCTATGATAGAATTAGTTGAGATAATAACTTTTTTTATCCCGTTTACCGGGTTAAATTTTTTGAAATTAGGGATCATTGGCTTAAAAGTAAATCTCAAGCCGGATTGCGCTATACCTGCAACCAGCGCAATTACAAAAATGGTCCCGAGAATCGGTGCAATTGTAACTATGAAAAAGAAAAAGCTTTCTTTAGCAAAATTCTGGATTGTGCTTTTGTTGAGGGTTAGAATATCTAATGAATTAAAAATAGTGTACGAGTATTGTGCAATTCTATCGCCGATAAATTTCTGTGTAATAAAAATCATTAATAAGCCAGCCCCGAAAACAGCGAGAGAGTTTATCTCAACACTCTTTGCTACCTTTCCTTTCTCTCGGCTGTCAGTAAGCCGCTTTTGAGTAGGTTGCTCACTAAGTTCTTGGCCGTCGTTTTCAGCCATGCTACTGCCCCATCGCTCTTATTAAGGTGACAAGATTATCTTCATAACCTTTAAGCAAATACTTTATTACATAAATATAAACCGGCACTAGCGATGCCAGCATAAATAATCCAATACCTATTAAAAGAGGCTGCGCTACAAAAAAGATTTGCATCTGCGGGATTACCTTTGCCATGATTCCTTCTGCAACTTGAATAAGAATAAATGAGACCAGTACTGGCGAAGAAACCTTAACAGCTATAATAAATACTGCACCGGAATATTTGACAATTAAGTCAAATACAGGCTGATTTATAGTCAGCTTCCCAATGCGAATTATAGCAAATGAATATACAAGGCTGCTGATTATATAATGGTGGCCATTGATTAAAAAGAAAATGAGTATCGAAGAAAGACTTATTAGATCACCAATAACATTTCCGCCGGAGCCGTCAATTGGGTTTAATTCACTTGCCATAGATAATCCCATATCAAATCCAATCAGCATTCCGGCATAGCTTATTCCGTGGAATATAAAATTCAGAGTAAATCCTATTATCAATCCTGTCATAATTTCTTTCATAGCATTGACGAATATCCAGCCTAAGCTGAATTCAACTTCGATCTTTGTTTTATCTATTGTTAGAAAAACAATATATGATATGACTAAAGAAAGGAACACTTTTACCAGTGCAGGGATAGCCTTATGTCCGAATATTGGGGACGAAACGAATGCCGCAATTATCCTCATAAAGATAAGCAGTACAATTATAAAATCAGCAACCGGAATATTTATCATTTTAATACTGTTGGAAACATTGAAATTATCCTAGTAGCAAAGGATACTACTTTATCAATCATCCAGGGTAAAAGGAAAATTATTGTGATTGCAGTGGCTATAATTTTGGGGACAAAGGTCAGCGTTCCTTCCTGAATTGAAGTTGCTGCTTGAAAAATCGATACAATAATTCCTACAACAAGCGAAACTCCCAGTACAGGGAGCAATATTATAAAAGTTGTATAAAAAACTTCCTTCAATAATTCTATAACTAATTCTTCCGTCATTTAAGAAAAACTCCTTACTAAAGATCCTATTATTAAATGCCAGCCGTCAATTAATATAAAAAGCAAAATCTTAAAAGGCAGCGAAACCAATGTCGGAGGCAGCATCATCATTCCCATTGACATTAATATGCTTGAAACTATCATATCTATCATTAAGAATGGAATAAAGAGAAAAAATCCAATTATAAAACCTGCTCTTAACTCGCTAATCACAAACGCAGGAACTACAATATATGTAGGCAAATCATTTCTATCATTCGGTCTATTCATGTGCGCTAAGCCGATAAACAATTCCAGATCCTCATCCCTAACATTCCGGAACATGAATTCTCTTATCGGCTGTATTCCTGAATCGTAAGCTTGTTTCGGTGTAATTTGACCGTTCATTAAAGGCTGTAATGCAACGTCATTTACCTTGCTCCATGTTGGTGCCATGATAAAGAAAGTAAGGAATAGCGCTACACCTGCGATCAATTGGCTAGGCGGCATTTGCGGTGTACCAAGCGCATTCTTCAAGAAATAAAAGACGATTATAATTCTAAGATAGGATGTCGTCATGATCATTATTGAAGGCGCCAGCGAAAGGACAGTTAAAAGAAGCAGAAGCTGAAGAGTTACCGAAACATCACCGGGTTTACCTGTTGTGCCGACATTAATTCCGATATTCGGCAGCTGTACCGAAGGTGCTGATTGCGAATACGCAATTGCAGAACCTATAAATATAAATACAATTATCAAAATAGTAGTTGTTCTTTTCATCTAATTCCGAGGTTCTTTTTCAATAAGTCAACGAAGTTAATCTTTTCATTATGAGGGATAAAGGAATTATCCTGCTCTACAGGCTGATCAAGTTCTTTCAACAGAGTAATTGAGCCGTCGCTTACCCCTAATATTAAAAGCTTATCGGCGATCTTTACTACTGAAATAAATTTTTTAGGCATTATCATCTGGGAGCTTAATACACTGATAGGAATGCTTCCTGTCTTGTTCCCTTTGAAAGCAATACCGTATTTTTTAATGAAGACAAGCACTCCATAAAGCAATCCTATTATTATAACAAGAGGAATAAATGCTTTTACAATATCAAAAAAAGACATTAAGAAACTCCTTTTAACCTTGAGCCGACTTCGCTCAAATTAGTAATTCTTATTCCGAAGTGCTTGTCGATTACAACAACTTCACCTTCTGCTATTTTTTTATTGTTCACGTATATATCGACTGGTTCGCTTGCTAGCTTATCAAGTTCAATTACATATCCTCTCTCCAGCTCGAGGATTTCTTTTATCTGCATCTGTGTCCTGCCAAGCTCAATATAGACATTAAGCTGAAGGTCCTTTAGAAAATTCAGTTTCTCGGTTGATCCTATACCTTTTTTTCTTGCCTCATCAAATTCCTCAAAGTCGGCAATTCCTGCTCTGACTTTACCATCTTCATTTGATTCGGATGCACTTGAGAAAATTCCTTCTCCCATGCCCTGCCTTAATCCGGGAGTTAAACCGCTGTTTTCAATGTTTTCTGCCATAGTCCATCTCTATTCTATTTTATTTTTCTGTTCAATTTTTCTTGTAATTTTAATTGCTTTGTGGTTGTTTACCACACCTGCTCTACCGTAGAAGAGGAGCTTGTTTCCGACTTTAACTTTTTGTTCGTCGCTTATTATGTTATCGAGTTTGATTATATCGCCTTTCTCCAGCTCAAATAAATTCTGTACCGATATCTTTGCGGTTCCAAATTCAACTTCAACGGGAAGAATGGTTTTGTATAGATGGTTCGATATTATTTCACCAGTAGTTGTGGATACATTTTTAGCGGGCCTAATACTGGTAAATTTCTGAGATGAAAGCTTGGATAGGATCTTATCGAATGCAAAAGTTGCAAAACAAAGATTCATCATATAAGATTTATCGGCAATTATGATTTCAAATGAAATTAGAAGCACCGACTCACTTTGCGAAGTGATTTGTGTAAAGTCTATATCAGATTCGAATCTTTCGACCCGGAATTCGAAGTCATCTATTATTTGCCAGGCTTTCCTTAAATCAACTGCTACCCTTTCTGAAATGAAGTTTAAGACTTTTTGTTCTATAGGTGTAATGACATTCACTTGCTTTGTCCCAGCGCCGTTGCCACCCAGCAGCCTGTCCACTAGAGTAAGAGCTAAATCCAAGTTCAATTCCAGAATACCTTTGATGTCGGTATTCTTTAATTCAAAAGTATAAAGGCAAGCAGGGTTCGATACTGAGAGCACATATTCAGAATAATATATTTGGTCGATTGATGTAACGTTCATCGATACTATGCATTGGAGCTTAGAAACCAGGAACGATGCAAAGCTTTCTGCAAAGTTCTCATTTATATTTCTTATAGTGCGGAGTTGATTTTTGGAAATCCTATTGGGTAGACGAAAGTCGAATAAAATAGCTTCTTTCTCAATGTTCGAAGCGGGTGCCTGCTCTTCTCCGCTTTTAACTTTATTGAGAAGCTGATCTATTTCCTGCTGTGATAATACTTCTGCCATTTATTCGTTTGGGCTTTTATTGAATTATATATTTACTGAAATAGATATTGTTTATTGCAATAGAAGGAATTAAACTATGCAGCTTACTAATAATTTCTGTCTTCATAGTATCTCGATATGCACTATCGTCGAGCTGGTCAATACTTTTGCTTGAAAGGGTTGAAATAATCGCATCCTTTACCATCGGCTCGCGGGTTTTAATATCATTCTGCATTTCATTCTTAGCAAGATCTAAACCTACCGAAGTGAGAAGAAGCCTTTTCCCGTCGGTATCAGCCGGATTTACAATTATATCGTCTATTGAATAAATATATTTTCCTAATTCGTTTGCTTGACTGTTATTTACCTCATTTATTTGAACATTACTGGTATCCGCTGCGGGAGGCTGATTTTGACCGTGAGTTTCAAACCTTTTCATCAAAATGTTGGCGGTTACAAAATAGACAATTACCAATTGTACCATAAATACCGGGATACCGAATATTAATACTTTTGAGTTAAACCCCGATTTTATAATAGGGGCCTTTATTTCTTCTGGTTTTATAGAATCTAACTGTTCTTCTTGTAATGGCATATTCTTCTAAATAATTTTCATATATTTCTCAATTGATATGCCAGTTAAACTCTTTATGTATTTGAAAATTCAAGGCAATATTGAGGGTGGGTACTGGTTATTATTCTACACTTGGTTGAATTTGGATTTATATAATAATTGTTAGAAATGCCAAAAATTGAGTACACTACAATGTTAGAGAATAAAGAAACTTTCTAATAACATATTGCATTATTTTTTAAACTAAAGAAAAGATATAATATGAGAATTACTACTTGATTAGTGTTAAAATAATTTAGATTTTCATGCATTCTACTCTGTAGCTGCACCCTCTCGTGTTGAATTATTCGACAGATTATAATTATGATTTTACCTAGCCTTAAGATTTATATGTGGGAAAGCAGAGTAGAGGAAGAGCGGAGGTGGGATAGAGTTAGAGCGGAGGTGGAGCGGATGTGGAGCGGAGGTGGAATAGAAGTAGAAAGGTAAGATGGTTATTTTTTGAGGAATTAATATAACACTTTAAGAGGATTAATCAGATACCTTTAAGGAAATGACTATTTTATAATTTTTGATACACCTCTTTTATAATTTATAAATTTCCTTGTAAATGAAATTATCTAA
>Ga0075269_10000169_pt1 | contig 11117 bp, 8 predicted proteins | sample SF_Rice_5C_0N_10_FD_69773 | JGI IMG/M metagenome (GOLD analysis project Ga0075269, IMG submission 69773) | Rice paddy soil microbial communities from Twitchell Island, California, USA - SF_Rice_5C_0N_105 | ecosystem: Environmental > Terrestrial > Soil > Paddy field/soil | place: USA: Twitchell... | reverse complement strand
ATTTGTGCTACTATAAAATAAAGTTTAAATCTTTAAATTCATAATCGGAAATTTAGCATATTATTCAATAGACCATCAATAGCACATTTGTATTATTTAGATCACTTAATGTAAGTAATTATATTCAACCAACTTATGCAATTATTGACTATATCAATAAATTTTATATAGTTACTATAAGCCAATTGCAGCCTGAATATTTATTTTAATCAGGTTGACCGTTTATATAAAAACGTCCACTTTCACATTTATACAGTGGATATTATTACTGCCAGCTTTATTTTATACCCCTGAAACATTAATATATGTTGTAATTACTTGGAAACTTAAATATAATATGCCTCTAATACCGGTCTACTACCTACCCAAATCCTACCATGACGGCTTCATGATCGCTTAAAAACCTACTTTTAAGCGATCATGAAGCCGTCATGGTAAGTGGAAACTCGGTGTTATATCGGAAGTATAGCATAATTATCATGCAAGCCATTATAACTGGGCTAGTATGTTAAGATATCACAAATGGCATAAATTTGATAATAACTAAACGGTATGAAAGTCAATTTGATATTATTCTAATAACATACCTGACATCTGCGAAATCAGTGTAATCAGTGTCTTTATTTGATTAATACCATTTTTTTTATCGAATGGAAGGTACCGGCAGTTATGGAGTAAAAATATATACCGCTAGAAAACTCATTTGATTTATTGGCCGGAGGGAATTCGATAGTATAATCGCCTGCCGATTGTCTTTTATTAACTAAAACTGCAATCTGTTTTCCTAGGATATCATAAATAATCAACTTGACCATAATATATCCATTAGCCTGAACTGGAATTGAGTATTTAATTTTTGTAGAGGGGTTAAACGGATTCGGATAGTTTTGTTCAAGTGAAAAGGAGGTTGGTTTTGTAAGATCGATGGAATCAATCATATTTAGGTCTTTAAGTATTAAATTGTCCGGATCGAAAGTAAGAAATACCGGCTTACTTTTAATTACTAAACTAAATTGTTGAAATTGAGCATCATTAAATACTGTTAGTATTGTATCACCGGCCTCGGTATTTATCTTAATTTTAATGGGCATAGTAAAGTAAGCTGGATTGGACCCTGTTGCCTGGTTTATATCTAAAGTAATAGTGTAAGTATTATTCCCGGAAGGATTATATATCCAATCTACCTTATAACTCGGATAACCTTCCCCATAAATCCATTCAGTAAAAAAATAGCTTAAATCGGAACCGGAGACTTCATCTACAATATTTCCAAAGTCCTGAGTAGTTGCAGAGCCATAAGCCAAAGCGGGAGTTGAATTATACGTCCTTAGAATTTTAAAGAATAAAGAATCACCTACAATACCACGAAGCATATGCAGCACTACTGCGCCTTTTGCATATGTTCTATTATAATTAAAAATAGTATTTACGTCAGATATATTATTCAGATAAATAGCACCCACAGCCGATTTTGCATTATCCATATCTCTTGAAATCATTAAGTCGTAAGTGCTCTTACCTTGAACTGCTTCAAAATAGACTGCCTCGGAATAAGTGGCGAATCCTTCATTAAGCCAGATATCATTCCAATCGGCACAAGTTACTTTGTCCCCGAACCATTGATGAGCAAGCTCATGAGCTTCAAGGTCTTCATCAAAGCTGCCTAATGAAGTGCAAGTTTGATGTTCCATTCCTCCGCCCCAGCCGAACTGTGCTTCTCCATATTTTTCCCGTATGAAAGGATATTGGCCATATCGCTCAGAAAATATTTTTATCATATTTGGCACTTTACTTATTCCTTCAAGGGACACAGAGTCATTTTCCGGGTAAACAAAATACATTATCGGCATTGAATCAGCAGCAGAATAGTTATAATAATTTGTATGTTGAATATAATCGGCGACGGCAATTGAAATTAAGTATTGGGCTATCGGGTAGCTATTATGCCATTTGTAAGTCTTAGTACCATTACTATTGTCAACAATATTCTGAAGTATTCCATTTGAAGCAGCTACAAGATTACTATCGCATGTAATCCATACATCTGAAGAGTCTGCTTTATCAGCTGGTGTATCTTTGCAGGGGAACCAATCGCTAGCTCCATAAGGCTCGCTTAAGCTCCATATCGCAGGCTGGCCATTATGACTTCCGAATTCGAAGCTGCCGAATCCACTAGAGCCGGGTGTACCTTCATAATAAACTGTAACTGAAAATGATTCACCAACATTTAATGTTGAATCAAGTGTTATATTAAGCTTAGCACTTGAATGAGTAAATAAAAGTTCCGTACTGTTAGATACTACAGAATCAACATTCAAAGGGTCTTGAAGGTCAAGGAAAAATGTTTTTAGCCCGGCAGATTTACTTTTAGCATTTATAGTCACCTTGCCTATTAGAAAATGATTTGAGTAATGAAGTGTTAAATCCAATTTATAATATGTTACATCTATATTGGGGTCGCCGGGATATTTAACGGCTTTAATTTTTTTGAAATTATAATATTGATGTTCTTCGGATTTCAACAATGCTTCGCTTGAGCTCTGAGCATATACTAAACCTAAGCTAGAACTTATATAAAACAGAAAAATAAAGACTAAACTATAAGGTTTATAAAACATTCTTCTTTTGCTCAAATGCTTCCATACTAGTTTTTCACTTACTGCCATATTAGCACGAAGATGATTTCATCATTACTGTATTTCATTTTTATTGAAGTGCCTGACTGCATAATTACCTTTTTATAAAAAAGTTAATTGACTTCCTGTATCCTGCATACCGGCCGGAAATTGCAATACCTGCATATTATATTCTCACGGTTCTTTAATGTTGATAGATTAAATTTACCTTCCGTAATAGCCTGTACATATTTCTTGATCATTTCCAAAGAGATTTCGATTAATTCTTTATAGGCTTCGATTACTTTCTTATCATCTTGTTTTGCATGTGATGAAAGCTGGCTGATTAATTGTTCTCCAAATTCTTTATCGGAAAATTTTAATGAGTAAATTACAGCTCGTGCAGGATCAAGATCTTTATTTAATTGAGCTTTGATCATTTCCTTCGCAGCGTACAGATAAAGTGGAAGCTGAAGTGAGATACCGTTCAGCAATTCTGAGGCAGTAGGTTTTTTACCGCTTAATTTATAATCGATTACTTTAAATTTATTATTATGCTCATCTATGTCTATCCTGTCTATCTTTCCGCTAACCTTAACAGAATCTATAGTAATCTGAATCGGATTACGCTGCCTTTTATCTTCATCTTTTACACTCCCGAATCCTTTTTCGAAATATTCCGGTGTAAAACCATCTGGGTTATTTCTTTCTTCTAATAAGAATTTATAAAGAATGGAATTTTTCCTTTGACCGCTTATACCCATGATTTTTTCTTTTTCATAGAAAGTTAACGGTGAATTAAAGTTTACTTCTTCCAATTGTTTTTCTGCAATTTCGAAAATTAGATTCTCGGCAAAATTAAATCTCTCATCATCTGCATTTGCTATAGTTATCCCCCTTGTTCTAATATCTTTATAGAACCTATATAGAATTGAATGGAGTAAACTGCCTAATTCCAGTGCTTCTATGTCTTCTGAAGGTTCTTCAGGAAGTTCAAGTTTTAGAATGCGCTCTGCAAAGAATTTGTAAGGGCACTTAGCATATGTCTCAAGCTGAGAGATAGAATATTCATTCAGCTCAAGTTCTTTGAGAGCCTTATCGTAAGGTGCTTCTAGAGCCTCTTTAATATGGCCGGAATAAGGTGATCCTCCGAAAGGATTCTCTAATCGAAGTTTGTTTATCTCAATTGAGTTTTTAATTTTTTCCAAATCGATGCCGTATTCATCTATATTTATATCCGCCGGAAGGCTTCCTGCATTGTTCTTAGCCAGATATATAAGCAGCTCCTCTTTAGAATAAATTGAATTCGAATAATCTTTTTCTTGCTTTTCGTTAATAGAACAAATCTCCTCGAGTTCATTCAAAAAATTCGATTTTACTAATTCCTTCTTTTCTTCCTGTAACGGGTATGTAAAATACAGATGTTTTTCCCAGGCGCATAAAGACTGATAGAATCGATACCGTTCTTCAGTTTGATGATTTCTTTCATTTTTAGAATAGGAGCCAGAATAAAATATTTCAGGAGAATATCTAGTCGGGAGATCTCCGTCGCACAATCCTGAAATAAATATATAATCAAATTTTAATCCGCGTATTTCATTTAATGTAGTTATTTGGATCCCGTAGCCAGATTTTTCTTTAATATTAAATCTTGATGAATGAACAGCAGTCCGGATGTTATTCAAGAAAAATGAAAGCTGGAATTTTTTATTTTTACTGTACTCCAGTTCAAATAACTCGAATAGCTCTTCCACAAGCTCTAAAAATGTAGTTAATCCCTTTACGTTTTCTTCAGTTAATGTGCTCCGGTTATTGATTATCCTCTCAGGCAGTTTTAAAGAAAAGATAAAGTTTTGAAGGCTGGAATAAAACTCTTCCAGGGTCATTGATTTTGAAAAAGGTAAAAGCAGATTGTAGATTTTATTAATATCTTCCAGTGCCTTCTCAAAAACCGCTTTATCTTTAACATTATTATCTTCATCTTGATCATACAGCTTTTCAATTGCATCATGGATAGTATTAACCCAGTTATCAAACCCTGAGATAATTTTAAGGTTAACAGAAGCTTTCAAAAGATTTGAGGCATCAATGCCTTGCAGATTAAGATATCCTCCGCTCAATGCACGGAATATATTCTTATAGTAAAAATCATTTTCAAGTATTTCTAAAAAATTTACTATCGAAATAACAGGTGAAGATGAATCAAGAGGAATTCTATCCGTTAAGTTAAATGGCAGTCCATAAAGCGGGAAGATATCCCTGATAATAGGCGAATATTTTTGAATCAAATTGAAAATTATGCATATATTATGCGGCTCAACCTTTTTCCCATCTATTAATTCTTTTATCTCCTTTGCTAGTAATCTTACTTCGTTTTCCCGGTTTAATGCGAAAATTTTGGTAAGTGAATCATAAGATCTTTTATCCTGCTTTACAGGCTTTGGTTTGAATAGGTTTTCCCTGGTTAGGGTTTGAAACTTATTTTGAACTGCCGTAGAAGTATCTTTTACAGGAACAAATCCTTTTTTGATAAGCTTGGAATAGCAGTTCTCTAGATGAGAGAATATCATCTCATTGGAATTATAATAGTCAAATGAGATGAAAAGCTCACAGTCTTTAATTTCAGATGCAGAGTTTATTATTTCAATTTCCGGAGTAGTAAATTCATCAAAACCGTTTATAACTATCCAGGATGCATCAGGGTATAGTTTCCTAAAATTTATTTCAAATTCATTTTGAGATAAAAGGCATAGCTCCCAATAAATATCCCCTATTTCTTTTACATTCAGTGAAGAGAATTTTAACTGGTAATTTTCGAAGACATTAGCAATATCTTCCGCCTTTATCTTTTCCGATCCCGATAAACTTTCCGATTCCAATTTAAGCAGTGAAGGCGATATTCCATGCCTTTTATATTCGGAAATAACATCCCGAATTCTTTCTAGTGTTCCATGAGGTATTTCATTTTTATAAATTGAGAAGTATTTAAGATCAGTTTCAAGAAAGCTTTGTTTTAGTAGAACCGCAGCGGCTGCTTCACTTAAAGCCCTACCGTTTGAATTACCATTACCGAAAAGAAGATTAGTCGCAAAAGTTCCTATAGTTTCTAAATTTATTTTACCGGTTGTTTGAAGCGGGGTATGTGAAATTATTTGTCTTTTTAATGACCGGATCTTCCTGTTAGTGGGAACGATGAGGACAAGCTCGTTCAGCTTGCCTGTAATTATTTTCCCGTCTACAAAAGTATCAATATCTATCGAGCCGATTTTGCTTTTTGTAAGGATCATATCAACGGTCTTTCATTAAGTTACGGTAAGACTTCTTAATGCTTTCATATTTATCAAGCTGAAGCAGTCTTACGATCTCATTGTACCTATTCTTAGCATCTGCTTTGCCGTTTAATACCAGTGTTTCAAGCTCCAAAAAATTACCAAGGTTTTTAACTGTATCCAGATGCACCCGGGTATTATTGTATAAAAATAGCAGTCTTCTTTTTTGAACAATAATTTCAGTATCAAAAACTTCATTGAAAAATTTCTCTGCATTTCCGTCAGAGAAATGCAGGACTTGGTATTCAGAAAAACGATCCTTCCCTTTTTCGTCCCTTATATATTTTATTATGCTCTGCTCGCCGTTCTCTATGCGAAGCTTTAACAATCCGCCCGTGTTTTTATAATAAATATCTTTCTGATTAAGTGTTTTTACAAAACCTGCATTGATTTCTTTTAATAATTTATTCACTTTAGTAAATGATTTTAACTTTACTTTTAATTCAAGATTGAGCGGCATGTATTTAATTGATTCCTTTCTTAATTATAGCTGTGATAATTTTAGTAATTCCAAATTAAGATGTTGAAATTACTTTTTAAATGGTTAAATTAATAATGAATAAAAATGAAAACTTTACTTTTAACGGCAATATTACTAATTACATTACTAAATGTAAACGCACAAGGGCTAGGAGAATTAGTCCCGCCAAAACCGCTGGAAAAATTCCCAGCCAATGCTTGGGGCATTGATGTAATGTTCAGCGAAGGCGGATTTGGGTTAGGAACATTTTACCGCAAGCAGCTTTCGGGTGTAATAACTGCATTTACAGATATTTCCTTTTCCGAAGCTGAAGATCCGCATGAATTTACTTTTGTCGATTATTTTGGGAATACATATGTTGCAGGTAAAATTAATAGAGCATTTATAATACCTTTGAATTTCGGTATTCAATACAGGCTTTTTGAAAATGTAATATCCGACAATTTGAGGCCTTATATAAATATCGGAGCCGGCCCTTCGCTTGTTTTATCGGATCCATACGACCAGGATTTTTTTACTGCATTTAAATATGCTCATGCAAATTACACATTAGGCGGCTACATTGGATTCGGAGCTAACTTCGGACTGGATAAGAATAATCTGGTCGGTATTAATTTACGCTATTATGTAATCCATTTGTTTAACCAGGGAATAGAACTGCTCCAGGGGAAATACGATAAGGACCTGGGAGGCTTTTTTATAACTCTGAATCTCGGAACGATGTATTGAATTCCTCACATCCTCCCTTTCAGGGATTTAAACCGGATACATTTAATTTCCTTAAAGATCTTGGGAAAGATAAAAACAACAACCTAAAATGGTTTTCTAAAAATCGGCCTAGGTATGATGAAAACCTTGTCTTACCAGTAAAATCATTTGTTGCAGCGATAGGACAATTCTTCAATCATTTAAACCCGGGGATAAGAACAGAGCCTAAATTTACTAAAACTATTACAAGAATAAATAAAGACATGCGTTTTGCTAAAGGAAGCCCTTATAGGAATTATATGCTAATCCACTTTGGAAGATTTAAAATGGATAACGAGTTCTTTGTCTATCTGAATGAAACCGGAATCGAATACGGAATCTTTCTTAATAATACTAGCGGAGATGATTTATATTTCAAACAGAATATATCGTCTATGCCTGATAAGATTATTTACTATTGCGAAAAATTTAGAATAAATAACAAGTTCGGATTTTACGAATTATATAAAAATGAGATTGAGAAAAGCCCCAGGTTTAATGCTAAAAGGGATTTTGAATTATTTTCCCGTATGAAATACATTATTCTACAAAAGAATAAAAGCCTCGAAAATAAACTCTGCTATTCACCTAACTTTCTGACGGAAGCAATAAAAGCCTTTTCTAATTTATATCCCCTTTATTGTTTTGCTATTTCACCTCAGCCGGAAAAATTGATTGATGATTTTGAAGATCGCTTAGGAGTTGCAGTCTAAGCTTTGATAGGCATAGTTAGATAATAGACTTAAATTTTACTGAATTTATTTTAATTAAAATTATTATTAATATGACAAATATTACTGACTTCACCAATAGAATTTTCTACAGTTACGATAATTATAAAGAACAAAGCTTGACAAACCGCAGGTTTAAACATGCAGATATTCTGCCATTAATTGAAAAGCTGAATATGGTGGGGGTTTTTAAAGTAGACAAAGCCGGTGAATCTGTTCAAAAGCGCTCAATTAATTTGATAAAGTTCGGACATGGTAAAACTAAAGTTTTTCTTTGGTCGCAAATGCACGGTAATGAATCTACCGCAACTATGGCTCTTTTCGATATTTTTAATTTTATCGGCGCATACGACGGATTTAACGATGTTAGGAAAAGACTGTCCGAAAACTTATCCATTTATTTTATGCCAATGGTAAATCCGGATGGTGCTGAAGTTTTCGAACGTAGGAATTCTCTCGAAATCGATTTGAATAGGGATGCCTCAGCACAGCAATCTCCTGAAAGTAAAATTCTTAAAGACACTTTCGACAATTTAAAGTCAGACTTCGGCTTTAATTTACATGACCAAAATATATTATATTCTGCCGGGCATACTTTTAAATCCGCAGCACTATCCTTCCTTGCGCCTCCTATTGATTACGAAAAGACGATCGATGCAACACGATCTAATTCAATGAAATTAATTGGCCTGCTTTTCGAGTCACTATCTTCTTTCATACCTGGGCATATTGCTAAATATAAAGATGATTTTGAGCCGAGAGCTTTCGGAGATAATTTTCAGAAATCAGGAACCAGTACAATATTAATCGAATCCGGAGGGTGGAAAGATGATCATGAAAAACAATTCATTAGAAAATTAAATTACACTGCAATAATAACTGCTTTATATAGTATCGCAGTAAAAAGCTATGTTAAAGAAAAACTCGATGTTTACAATAGTATCCCCTTTAATGAAGAAGATCTTATGGATTTGATTATCCGGAATTTGAAATTCAAGAAAGACGAAATTGAATTCAGGATGGACATAGGAATTACTAGGACAGAAAAAAACATAAACAGCGCTAAGGACTTTTTTTACGAATCAGTCATTGAGGACATAGGCGACCTATCTACCTTTTTCGCTTATGAGGATTATGATTTCAATGGTATGGAAATAATTTCAGGCAAAACTTATGACAAAGCCTTCAGCTCATTGAAAGAAATATTAAAGCTAAAACCGAATGAATTATATCAGAAAGGTTTTACTAATATAATTTTGAATGCTCCCCTTGAAAATATTATTCAAAAAGACCTTCCCTTTTATATATTCAATAATAGCGAAAGGCAAAAAGAATCTGAAATAAAAATAGATGAAGTACCGAATTTTATATTAAAAAATAAAAACAAAGTTAAGTTTGCTGTAATTAATGGATTTCTAATTGATGCTGAATCCATATAAAAAATATTAAAAAACTGTGAAAAACTTTATTTTTATACACTTTTAGCGTATTCGGATATAGACTACCTCATACCGGTTAGTAAACAATCAATTCGTAAAGTGATTAAAAGTCCTTGATTATAGCCTGAGGTTTGTCTATTTTTAAAGCTCAGGTTTTAAGTATAGGAATATTTATCATGGCAAGAGTAAAGAACATTGAAGCGTTTTGTTCTTTTTGTAACGCAGTTAAGAAGATGGAATTGGCGGGAGAAGTGCTAGGTTCCGAAAAACCAAATAGGTTTTGGGCAAAATGTAAAAAATGTAAACAGACCATGGTAATTGATTTAACCGAAGGCATTAAAGCTTCAAAACCTTCACTCGAAGGAATTGAAAACGAAAATTGCACTATCTATTCACCTGATAAATCTTTTACTGTCGGGGAATCAATTTATCATAAAAATTGGGATGATTTTGGCAAAGTTGTTTCTAAGGAAACTTTATCCGGTGGTCAAAGTTCCATCTCCGTTGAATTTCAAAAATCAGGTTTGAAGAAATTAATCGAATCATATACATTATAAACAAATTAAAAATATACCAAGAAGAGAGGTGATAGTTTGGTAGGGATTACTGTTGGAGATAACGAATCCATTGATAAGGCTCTTAGAAGATTTAAAAAGAAATATGAACGTTCAGGAGTATTGAAAGAGTTCAAGAAAAGAACTTTTTTTGTTAAACCTTCTATTAAGAAAAGAATGGAGAAACTCAAAGCTGCTCGGCGCGCCCATCGAGTAGACAATATGGAGTAGGTTTAAATCCCGTTTTTCCAAATAAGAAAACCGGGATTTTTTATTTTAATGCTACTTTGGGCTCTAGTGTAACTGGTTCTTTCTTAGTCAAATAATGTTTATCGAAATGCTTTACTATACAGGTAAATGCTTCATCAACGCTATTAGCAAAATTAAAATAGTTTAAGTCAGATTTATTTATTACCCCATTTTCAATCAGCCCTTCAAAATTTATAATACTCTTCCAATATTTTTCATCATAAACCAAAAGTAGCATCTTTTTTTTAATCTTTCCGGTTTGGACTAATGTAAGTATCTCGAAAAATTCATCTATTGTTCCGAAGCCACCCGGGAAAACCACCAGGCTTTTAGCTAAATAGGCAAACCAGAATTTTCTCATGAAAAAATAATGGAATTCAAATCTTAATTCAGGTGAAACGTATTTATTTATAAACTGCTCAAATGGTATACTTATATTTAAACCTATTGAATAACCTCCCGCTAATCGTGCGCCTTTATTGGCAGCTTCCATAATTCCCGGACCTCCGCCCGTACATATTATAAACCGGTTAGCGAAAGTATCAAGGCTTAATGACCACTGGGTTAGCCTTTTTGAAAGCTCTACGGCATCTTCATAATATTTAGACATGTGCACCAGGTGCTGTGCTTTTCTTAATTCCTCGGCAAGTTTAGGTGTTCCTGGATTTATAGTCTTAAATTTAATTAATTCTGCCTGGGCTTCTTTGCGGGATTTCAGCCTTGCAGAACCGAAAAATACTATTGTATCTATGATCTTATGCTTTCTAAATTCCTTTTGCGGCAGTAAAAATTCGGCGAGTATCCTTAATATCCTCGCATCCGATGAATTAAGAAACTCTATGTCTTCATACGCCTTCAGAACAGTTTTTGTTTTTCCCATAGCTATATTGCTTCAATCATTTATAATAAATAAAGTAGTGTTTCACTAAAAGTCTTTTATTTTTTTTCAAAAATTATATATTTGAACATCAT
>Ga0075269_10000168_pt1 | contig 11140 bp, 3 predicted proteins | sample SF_Rice_5C_0N_10_FD_69773 | JGI IMG/M metagenome (GOLD analysis project Ga0075269, IMG submission 69773) | Rice paddy soil microbial communities from Twitchell Island, California, USA - SF_Rice_5C_0N_105 | ecosystem: Environmental > Terrestrial > Soil > Paddy field/soil | place: USA: Twitchell... | reverse complement strand
TATATATGACATTGGATCCACCAGATAAACGCAAGCCAACGTTAGATCCATCTGCATTTATAATCGACAAAGATAAAAATAAAAAGCCGTTGTATCCGGTTGTGTTCAGCCGTAATTCGGGTTATGAATTTATTTGCGTAAGGAAAAATAAAGTTGATAATAAATTAGAGCCCCGTGAATTTTCGCAGAGAATTTCCGACGATGAAGAAGAAAACAACGACAACGGATATATTTTATATGATAAAGAAGAACCGATTTGGAGTGAAGATGATCTTTCGAACCTTCCTGACAGCTGGTTAAAGTTAAAATCAAACGGAGAAGTAATTGTTAATTCGCAATATGAAAATAAAATTCCTAGACGCATTTATTTTGACGAGTATGGAAATTATTCGGAAATTAGAGGTAAGCTTCCGAACAAAGGTTGGTATATTACAGCGCCTTTACTTTTTGATCCTACATCAGGAACTTTTTTTGATAGAAAGACTTCAGAGGGGACAAAGTTATCTAAATTAGGAACTGAAGGCAGAAGTACATCGACAACAATTTTATCATTTTCAACAATAAAGGCTTTGGATAACGAAAGCCAAAATTATTCAGAACAAAAGCTTTTAAGCTTTACGGATAATAGACAGGATGCAGCACTTCAAGCCGGACACTTTAATGACTTCTATAAAATAGGAAAAATCCGTTCGGCTATATATCATGCAATTCTAAATAGTGAAGAAAAAAAATTAGATCATACCCTTATCTCAGATAAGGTTTTTGATTCATTAAAACTATCTCAGCAAGTATTTGCAAAGTCTCCATCTAATTTACCGGTGCAAAGAGAGGAGAATGAAAGGGTATTCAAAGATTATATTTTTTATAGAATAATTTCAGATCTAAAAAGGGGCTGGAGAGTTACACTCCCCAATTTAGAGCAAAGCGGATTAGTCAGAATAGGTTACAAGTTTTTAGATGAGACTGTTGATCTTCCGGAATTTTATTCGGGCTCTGATTTCTTAAGTAGATTAAGCGTTGAAGAAAGAAAAGATTTTGTAATTCAGACTTTAGATTATTTTAGAAAAAATTACGCACTTAACCATACATTATTAGAAGACAATGAAATTATAAAACGTTCAAGTCAAATTAGAGAAGAGATAAAACCTGAGTGGGGATTAGATAAAAATGAACAAATTGATGTTCCTTTTTATATTCGTGTTGAAGCGATAAAAAATACTCCGAAAAGAATTTTTACTACCAGTCTTGGGCTTCAAAGTTATTTCGGGAAATATTTAAAAGCCCTTGGGAAGAGAAATGGTTATTCAATTGACAGTAAGAACTATCAAAATGTTGCTTACGAAATTCTAGAAGCTCTTGAAAATGCAAAGTGGATAACGAAGAAAGAAGTAACAAGCAACGGCAGCAGAATAAAAGTGTACCGGCTGGAAGTAAAATCTATTTTGTGGGAACTTGGCGATGAAGAGACAATGGTACCGGATAAAATAAGGTTCCAATCCTATAAAGGGCACAAAGAATCGGTAAATAAATTCTTCAGAGATTTTTATAAACAAGACTTTTCTAAGCTAAAGCACATTGAAGCTAAAGAGCATACAGCTCAAATCAATAATGAAGACAGGAAGGTTCGAGAAGCTGAATTTAGGGATGGAAATATAAGTATACTTAATTGTTCCCCAACAATGGAACTAGGCATAGATATTTCTACTTTAAACGTAGTCCACTTGAGGAACGTCCCTCCCAATCCGTCAAACTATGCTCAAAGAAGCGGACGTGCCGGAAGAAGCGGGCAAGCTGCATTGGTATTAACCTTCTGCTCTAATTATTCCCCGCATGACAGAAATTATTTTAATAATCCGGCAGCAATGGTTTCGGGTATTGTTACACCTCCTAAAATAGATTTGCATAATGAAGAATTGTTAGCCTCTCATTTAAACGCGATGTACTTAACAGAAATTGGATTAAACTCACTTGATCAATCTATTGCAAGTCTTATTGACCTTGATAATCCTTCATTGCCATTAAAGAAAGAAATCATAAGTAAGCTCAAAATTGAACAGTCAAGGAAGAACTTAATCTTAATGAACTTTAAAAATGCATTAAGAGATATAGCACCAGGCTTAAAGCAGCATAAATGGTTTAATGATGATTGGAGTGAAAGGCAAATAAACACTGCTGATAAGAATTTTGATAAAGCTTTAGACAGATGGAGGGAACTCTACCGTTCGGCAAATAAACAATTAAGAAAAGCACAGGAGATAATAAGCAGTAATTTATACACGAATGATTCACAGGAAAAAAAGCAGTCATACATTGATGAAAAGCAGGCTAACAGGCAGCTTGATTTATTAAGGAATGCCGAATCAATGAAAGATTACACTGAGTTTTATCCATATCGTTACCTTGCATCAGAAGGCTTTCTGCCTGGGTATAATTTTACAAGGCTTCCAGTTAGAGTGTTTATACCTAAAGGTGATGAGGGAGAATTTATTTCAAGAGCAAGATTTTTAGCTTTAAGAGAATTCGGACCTAATAACATAATTTATCATGACGGTTCAAGGTATAAAGTAAACCAATTAATCCTTAATGAAGCTGAAAATAAAATTGATAAGATGAAAGTCAGCAGGAACAGCGGATACGCATTGATTAAAGAGGATTATGAGAAAAATTATTGTCCATTCACAGATACTTATTTAAAGACCGATAATGAAAGAGAGATTTATGAAGACCTCTTGCCTATGGCTGAAAACAGAACATACCAGATAAACCGGATTTCCTGCGAAGAAGAGGAAAGGCTTACCATAGGATATGATATTAGAACTTATTTTACAGTTGAAGGCGGACTTGATAGGGTAAAGACTGTAAACATAAAAGATGGTAAGGATAATCTCCTTAAAATAAGATACATATCTGCAGCAACTTTGATTAAGGTTAACGAAAAATGGAGAACCAAAAGAGATGTAGGATTCTTAATTAATATTAAAACAGGATTCTGGAAATCCGAAAAAGATATAGAAAAAGAGAAAGAACGAAAGGACATTAACCGAATTAGGCTATTTACAACAGATACGGCAGATGCGCTTTATATACATCCATTGAAAGCATTAGCATTTGAGAAGGGAAAAGAGTCAGATAGCATAATAACTTTCATGTACGCGTTAAAGAGAGCTATTGAAAATGTATTCCAGATAGAGTCTGATGAAATTGGAGTAGAGGTAATGGGCAAGAACGAATGGCCCAATGTTCTGGTATATGAGTCCTCTGAAGGCAGCCTGGGCATACTTTCACAATTGGTTGATAATATTAATCTGTTTAGGGAACTAATAAAAGAAGCATATTCAATCTGCTATTTCAAAGATGGAACAGATTCAAAGCCTGATATAGGACCGGCTACCTACAATGATCTTCTAAATTATTATAACCAAAGGCAGCATTTAGTAATTGACAGGCACTTAATCAAAAGCCAACTTGAAAAATTGATGGATTGTCAATTAGAAATATTAAATAATTCAAGCTTTGCAAGCTATGAAGAACAATATCAAATGCTGATGGAGCGGATTGATCCGACTTCTGTTACTGAAAAAATATTCATAGATTATTTACATGAAAACAATTTAAGACTGCCGGATTTTGCTCAATATACAATTAATGATATTTATGTCCGGCCTGATTTTTATTATAAAGACGGTAACGTATGTATCTTTTGCGACGGTACTCCCCACGATGAAGAAATTGTAAAAGAAGAGGATAAGGGAAAGCGAAAAGCATTGGCGAACAAGGGTTATGATGTAGTTGTTTATTATTATAAGGATAAGCTGGAGAATTTAATTAAACAACGAAGCGATATTTTTTACAAAGTAAAATAGTATGCCGACAGATTTTCAACCTGGTTCATTAGTTAGACTTCGAAATAGAGATTGGGTCGTTATGCCCTCTAATGATGATAAGCTTCTTTTAGTAAAACCGCTTGGCGGAACGGATGAAGAAGCAACCGGAATTTATCTGCCGTTAGGGTTTGATGACGAACTTCCAGCTATGAGTAAATTCCCAGATCCTAAAGTAGAAGACGTGGGCAATTATACAACTGCAAAATTACTTTATAACGCCGCACGATTATCTTTCAGAAATGTTTCCGGTCCGTTTAGGTCAATGGGAAGGCTGTCATTCAGACCCCGCTCTTACCAGGTAGTTCCGCTTATAATGTCATTGAGGCAGGACATAATCAGACTTTTAGTCGCTGACGATGTAGGTGTCGGAAAAACTATAGAAGCATTAATGATTGTGCGAGAGCTTCTTGATAGAGGAGAGATTAAAAGATTTGCGGTTGTATGTCTGCCGCACCTTTGTGAACAGTGGCAGCAGGAATTAAAAGACAAATTTTCAATCGATGCAGTAATTGTAAGATCCAGTACTGCAGCGGGTCTGGACAGGCAAATTAGAGGCGACAAAACACTGTTTAAGGCATATCCTTATCAAGTAATCTCAATTGATTTTATAAAGTCAGATAAAAGAAGAAGCCTATTCTTAATGGACTGCCCGGAGCTTATAATTGTAGATGAAGCTCATACATGTGCAAAACCAAGCGGAGCCAATCCTAAACAACAGCAAAGATATTATTTAGTACAAGATATTGCGAAGAAAAAAGATCAGCATCTTTTATTATTAACAGCGACGCCGCACAGCGGTAAGCAAAATGAATTTCAATCGCTGCTTGGATTATTAAATCCTAATTATGAAAATATAGATATTGTAAATTCAGTTTATGAAGTACGAAAAGAAGTAGCCGAGCACATCATAATAAGAAGACGTGCCGATGTAGTGCAATGGCATGAAAAGACTATCTTCCCAGAGCGTGAGCAAGGTGAGATAGCATATTCGTTATCGCCTGAATATAAAAATATATTCAGTGAGCTTCTGGAATTTACTAGGTCAGTAGATACTTCGGATCTTCAGCAAAGCTCGAGAAAGAAATTTAAATATTTTGCGATCCTTTCATTGCTGCGCGGTGTAATGTCAAGTCCGGCAGCCGGTATAGAAATGCTGTCCCGCAAGGCTCAAAAGCTGAGCGATGAACCGGATGAACAAATTGAAATAAACAATCCGGTTGCGGACAGCGATGAAACAGAATCAGATGCAGCACCGGTTAATTTAATTGAAAAAATAGATCTCAGATCGAATGAATCAAAGCTGCTTTCGGAAATAGCATCAAAGCTGGGGAATATAAAAGACAATAAAGCAGAAGAAACTTTAAGAATAATTACTCAATGGATTAAAGAAGGATACAATCCAATCATATTCTGCCGCTTTATACCAACGGCAAAATATCTTGGTGAATATTTCAAAGATAAGCTTCCTAAAAATACAGCCTTGCTGGTTATAACCGGGGAGATGGTAGATGAAGAAAGGAAGGCAAAGATTGATGAGTTCGGAGAGTCTTCGAATAAAAAGCTGCTTATTGCAACAGACTGTCTAAGTGAAGGAATTAATCTTCAAAAGCATTTCAATGCTGTTCTACATTATGATTTGCCCTGGAATCCCAACAGACTTGAGCAGCGGGAAGGGAGAGTTGACAGGTTTGGTCAAACTAAGGAAAAAGTTAAAGCTTTTATACTCTGGGGAAAAGATAATCCTATTGACTCTGCCGTGTTAAATGTACTTTTAATGAAAGCAAGGCAGATAAGGAAACAAACCGGTATTTCAGTACCATTTCCGGAAGACAGCCAAAGCCTAATGGACAGCCTGCTTAATGCAGTTATTCTTAGTCCCAATGCTGTTAAGATTGACAATCAATTAGAGCTTGATTTACACTCAACTGAAATTCAGGATAAATCCTTACAAGTTACAAATGCTTATGAAAAAGCTGCTGAAAGAGATAAAATTACAAGAAGCGTTTTTGCACAGCATTCAATTAAAGCAGATGAGATTGAACAGGATCTAAAAGAAGTAGATGAGGCAATCGGAAATCCTGAAGCGGTAAAGAATTTTGTAATGGATTCAGTATTACAATTAGGCGCTCAAATTAAGCCTTACAAAGAAGGTTACCTGCTTTATACTACCAATCTTCCGTTTGTTTTTAAATCTATTTTTAGAAGGCGCGATGAAGTAAAAATAACATTTTTGTCACCTACGCCGGAAGGCTACGAATATATAGGAAGGAACCATCCTTTTGTAGAGCAGCTTAGCCAGTATATGCTGAATAACGCTTTAACCGGGAACGGTCAAAATGCAATAGCCCGTACTGCAGTGATTATTACCGATAAAGTAAATGAAAAGACTACTATTTACCAGCTTAGAGTGAGAAATATTATTTCGGAACGAACAGGGACGAAACAAATAGTTGCGGAGGAAATGATACTCTGGGGATACAGAGGAAGCTTAACTCAGAATTCTTATTTATCCCAGGAAGAAGCGGAGAAACTTATAGGAGAGGCTTTCCCACTAGAGGACTTATCCAAGCAAAGGCAATCAACTTTGATTGAAAGTGAATTAAGTGAGATAGGGGAAATAAATCCGGTGCTTAAGGAAGTTGTTAGAGAGCGCTCGGATAAATTAATTGCAGCGCATGAAAGATTCAGAAAATTATTAGGCGGCAGAAGATATAAAGTAGTAGAACCGGTACTGCCGCCTGATGTTTTGGGAATTTATGTTTTAATACCACATATAGAGTAATGGCTAAAAGAAAAACATTTATTGAATCGGAAACACTCGAATTGAAAACTTCACTTTCCGAAAGAGAAGAAATTTTGGAAACCATATCTGCCTTCTCAAATAAGAATGGGGGAAAGATTTTAATCGGTATTAATCCTAACGGAAAAGTTAAAGGTATTACTATTGGCAATAATACAATTGAAAATCTGGCAGGTGAAATTAAGCAGAATACTGATCCTAAAGTATTTCCTGATATCACTGTCATAAAAATTGATTCTAAAGATGTAATTGAGATTATTGTTCCGGAATATCCTATCAAACCAGTCTTTGTAAAAGATAAAGTCTTTATTAGGGTAGGAAAATCAAACCAGAAAGCATCTGCCGAGAAAATCAGATCGTTTATTAGTGAACAAAGGACAAGATACTGGGATAGTGAAATTTCTCTAGTAAATCTAAATGAACTTTCCTTTCAGAAAATAAAAGCATTTGTTAAGAAGTATGAAGAAGAAAGAGAAACTCCACTTGAAGGGTCTAAATCAGCTGAAGTTATTCTAAAGAAATTAAAGCTGCTCAAAGGGAAGAAAGCAACCAACGCCGCAGTTTTATTATTTTCTAAAGATACACAATCTCAATTCTATAATTCCCTCATAAGATGTGCAAGGTTTAAGGGAAATGAAGCGATAGATTTTCTTGATATGCAGGATATAAGAGGAACCATAATTGAACAAGTTCCTGCTGTCCTTAATTTTATAAGAAAGCATTTGAACATTGCTGTGCAAATAAAAGGCAGACCTGAAAGAGAAGATGTTTGGGAAATTCCAAAAGATGCTTTAAGAGAAGCTATAATAAATGCTATTTGTCATAGGGATTACGAGAGCACCGCTAATGTCCAGGTAAGGATTTTTGACGACCGGTTGGAAATATGGAACCCCGGATTACTGCCAAATAATATTTCAATAGAGGGACTTAAAAAAGAACATTCTTCTGTTCCGCGCAATGAATCAATTGCAAGATGCTTTTACATGATAAAATATATTGAGCAATGGGGAACTGGAACTAATCGCATCGTAAGATTATGCAAAGAAGCAGGAATTAAAGAGCCGGAATTTAAAGAAGCAGGTGGAAGTTTTATTGTAAGTTTTCTGAGAGAATTTGAAGAGGTAACTATACCTATTAAATTATCTGAAACTCAGAAAAATATTTTAGAATATTTGACTGAAGTAGGAGAGGCTTCGACTGAGGAAATTTCTAGTTATTTAAAAATTGCTCCCAGTACAGTACACCGTAATGTTAAAAGTTTAGCTAAACTTATTGAATGGACAGGAATCTCTATGAGAGACCCAAAAGGTAAGTATAGAATAAGAATGGGAAAAACAGAATAAATCAAACTATGAGAAAATATGCGGGAGTGTGCGGGAGTATGCGGGAGTGTGCGGGAGTATGGTTGCAGAAATGTCGAAGCATGTCGCAGTAATGGAAGAGTAGATAATGAGCGCAAAATATATGATTGAATTAATTGTCCTTTATGACACTACGAAGTGTATTGAAGAATCAGTTACACAAAAGAAAGATTCTTCACTTCGTTCAGAATGACAGAAATGTAGTGTCAGTCATTCTGAGTGAGTCTTCGAACGAAGAATCTTTGGTAGAAATTTATAAATAGAATATAAATGAAAACAACATCCATACATATTGAAGGACAAATAATTTCTCCGGAAATTTTGGATAGGCTCGAATCGAATGAAATAGCGGGACAGCTTCCGCAGGACTTTGGATTTGAAAAAGGTATCCGGGTAAGAGATGAAATTGCAAGAGCATGGGCTGACGCTAAAGACCAGTGGAATATATTCAAGAGAAGGATTGAAAGATTAAGCGAGAACGATTCTGGTACTACTGAGACAAGAAAATTCTGGATATTGCCATTACTAGAATTCCTGGGATACAATCTATCCATAGCAAGAGCTGAAGAGGTAAACGGCAATTCATTTGCAATCAGCCACCGCGACCAAAAGCTTGAAGGTTTTCCGGTTCATATAGTTGGAGTAAATGACAGTCTGGACAGAAGGCGGGAAACGGGCGGTCCAAGATTATCTCCTCATGCATTAGTTCAAGAATACCTTAATATTACCGAACATGTTTACGGCATTGTAACAAACGGATATCAACTCAGGATGCTGCGGGATTCCGGAAAGCTTATCCGCCTTACTTACCTTGAGTTTGATTTATTCCAGATGCTTGAAGATGACCTCTTTGCCGAGTTCTCTTTAATGTACCGTCTGCTTCATGCTTCAAGAATGCCGCAAAGATTTGGCGAAGGCGAATCATCAATTATTGAACAGTATCATCAGCTTTCGCTTGAAGCGGGTGCAAGAATAAGAAATAAGTTAAGCAGCGCTGTTGAACAATCAATTAAGCTTGCTGCAAACGGATTTCTTAAACACACTTCTAATGATGAGCTCCGGGATAAAATTAGAAACAAGCAATTGACAAACGAAAAGTTTTTCCAGAATCTTCTTAGATTCATATACCGGGTTCTTTTCTTGATGGTGCTGGAAGAACGGGATTTGATTTACCCAAACCACCGGAATGAAAAACAAAATTATTTCCATGATATTTACTTCAACTATTATAGCATTACAAGAATAAGAAAGCTTGCCGACAACATTTTCTTCTTTGATGAAAAGCTGGATGACCTCTGGATATCACTTAGAAATACATTCAAAATATTCGGAATCGAAAGGCTGGCGGATAAGCTTGGTATATATCCGCTTAACGGAGAATTATTTGATTACGGTTCTATCGGTCTACTGATTGAATCCAATCTCGATAACCATATTCTTTTAGAGTGTATAAGAAATTTAAGTGTATTTGAAAGTGATGATACTAAGAGCGCAATTAGAGTAAATTATGCCGCACTCAATGTAGAAGAGTTCGGTTCAGTTTATGAAGGCTTGCTTGAACAGGCAGCGGTTATTTATGATGATGGTGCGGAATTAAGATTTGATTTTGTAAAAGGGACTGAGCGCTCATCTTCCGGCTCTCACTACACACCTGAGGAATTAGTACAGCCGCTTATTAAGCATTCACTCGATTACATCATCGAGGATAAAATTAAAACCGGCAAGACAAAAGAAGAGAAAGAAAATAATCTGCTTTCAATAAAGGTTTGCGATGTTGCCTGCGGAAGCGGACATATATTATTATCTGCGGCAAGAAGGATTGCGCAGGAACTGACAAAAGTAAGAACCGGCGAAGACCAACCGGCACCGGAGCCATTTAGACATGCAATACGCGATGTAATTAATAGCTGTATTTACGGAGTAGATAAAAACCCGCTTGCAGTTGAGCTTTGTAAAGTCGCGCTCTGGCTTGAAGCGCATAATCCCGGCATGCCTCTTAACTTTTTGGACCATAAAATAAAATGCGGCGATTCTATTGTAGGTCTTGCAAGAATTGAAGAGCTGCAAAACGGGATTGCAACTGAAGCATTTAAAACTCTGCCGGGAGGTGATAAAGATATTGCTGCCTCCTTTAGAAAGCAGAACAAAGCCGAAAGAGAAAGCAGAACCCAGCTAAAGCTTACTGATACAGAAGAAATCGTTAACAACCTAAATACTCTTTCCGTGAAATTTAGAAACTTTAACTTACTTCCCGATACTACTGTTGATGAAGTTAAGATAAAACAGAAGGAATATGATGTGCTTAAGGGAAGCGATTGGATGAGGCTGAAAGAACTTGCTGATATACAGAAGGCACAGTTCTTTATCGATAAAACAAATGATAATAAAGAATATATAACAACCGATGCGGAATACTTTAGAATATTTGCCGGGCAGAAAAAAGAAGTAAGCACATTTAAAGTATCGCATGCTATGGCAGTTGCTGTTGAGAAAAGATTCTTCCATTGGTTTCTTGAATTTCCGGAAGTAATGCAAGAGAGCGGATTTGATTGTATTCTTGGTAATCCACCATTCTTAGGCGGACAAAGATTGAGCGGTACATTCGGCGATGCATTTCTTAATTATGTAAAAGAAGAATTTGCACCAGCTGGCAGCTGTGATTTAGTTACTTACTTTTTTAGAAGAATATTTGAACTGCTAAAATCAAATGGCTTTCAATCATTAATTTCTACAAACACAATTGCACAAGGCAATGCGCGTGAAGGCGGATTAGATGTTATGCTTGCCAAAGGCGGAGAAATAAATTATGCCATCCGTTCTATGCGCTGGCCGGGAGTTGCCGCTGTTGAAGTAGCTCTCGTTACTGTTCATAAAGGAAAGTGGAACAAAGAAAGAACTCTCGGCAATAAAAAAGTTAACTTCATCAGCAGTTATCTTGATGATGCTAAAGCAATCGGCAATCCTTATTCGTTAAAACAAAATGAGAATAAAAGCTTTCAAGGCTCAATTGTTTTGGGAAAAGGCTTTGTTCTTGAACCTGAAGAAGCCGCAAGGTTGATTGCAAAGAATCCTAAAAACAAAGATGTGCTTTTCCC
>Ga0075269_10000167_pt1 | contig 11142 bp, 9 predicted proteins | sample SF_Rice_5C_0N_10_FD_69773 | JGI IMG/M metagenome (GOLD analysis project Ga0075269, IMG submission 69773) | Rice paddy soil microbial communities from Twitchell Island, California, USA - SF_Rice_5C_0N_105 | ecosystem: Environmental > Terrestrial > Soil > Paddy field/soil | place: USA: Twitchell... | reverse complement strand
CAGGATTAGGCAAAAGATTGAGTATTTAACTTTTAAGGAAATAAATCTTAAAAGAAAAAGAAGCAAAAAGAAAAGCCTCTATGATGATATTGACTTTAATAAATCAGGCTGGCAAGCCGTAAACGGTTGGGCTATTGAATAGTTTATTATAATATATCCGAATGAAATTCTGATAAATTATTATTATATAACAATTAGGTTATTTAGAATTTTATTAGTCATCTTAATGAAGGTGTAATATGAAAAAAATTATCTTACTTATTTTATTTTTTGCATCTGTACTATTAATGGCGCAGACAAACGAGAATAATATTACTGTTGATGCTGCGCATCTTCAGTATAAAATAAATAAGAATATATACGGGCAATTTTCAGAGCATCTTGGGCATTGCATTTACGGCGGGATATGGGTTGGAGTTAATTCTCCGTTACCGAATATTGACGGTATAAGGAAGGATGTTATAAATGCATTAAGAGAAATAAATGTCCCGGTACTAAGATGGCCTGGAGGATGCTTTGCAGATGAATATCATTGGATGAACGGAATCGGACCGAGGGACAAGCGCCCGAAAATGATAAATACTAATTGGGGTAACGTTACCGAGGATAATAGTTTCGGTACTCATGAGTTTTTAGAATTCTGCAAATTGGTGGGCTGCGAGCCTTACATTACCGGAAATATAGGAAGCGGAACTGTGCAGGAGCTATCACAGTGGGTTGAATATGTTAATTCGGATAATGTTAGTCCCATGACTGAATTGAGAAAGAAGAACGGAAGAGATAAATCATGGGGAGTAAAATACTGGGGTATCGGAAATGAGAGCTGGGGATGCGGCGGCAATATGACCCCGGAATATTATGCGGATCAGGCAAGGCGGTACGGAACTTTTATGAAGAATTACGGGAAAAATAAAATATTCAAAATAGCAGTCGGCCCGGGCAGCGATGATTATAATTGGACTGAAGTATTGATGAAGAATGCGGGAAGTTATATTGACGGCTTGTCGCTTCATTATTATTCATTCGGCGACGGGAAGCCGGCGGCGGATTTTACTGAGAGGGGATGGTTCGATATCATGAAAAAATCCCTGGAGATGGATGAGCTAATTAAAAAGAATTGCGAGATAATGGATAAATATGATCCGGGTAAAAGAGTCGCCTTAGTTGTAGATGAATGGGGCAACTGGTTCGGAGTTGAGCCCAAGACAAATCCGGCATTTCTTTATCAGCAGAATACGATGAGGGATGCAATAACGGCGGCGAGTACGTTAAATATTTTCAACAACCATTGCGACCGTGTTAGGATGGCAAACATAGCGCAGATGGTAAATGTGCTGCAAGCGATGATATTGACTGATGGGGCTAAGATGGTTTTAACTCCTACTTATTATGTTTTTGATTTATACAAGGTACATCAAGATGCAATGCTGGTCCCTGTAAAAATAAAGAGTGCTTATTACACTTATGAAGGCAAAAGCCTTCCTGCTGTAAATTGTTCCGCATCGCTCGATGCAGAAGGAAAATTGCATATTACTCTATGTAATATTAACCCGGATGCAGATGAAAAAACCTCGTGTGATTTGGTTAAGTACAAAGGAGAAAAAATTACAGGTGAGATATTAACAGCAGATAAAATGAATGCGCATAATACATTTGAAAACCCGAATGAGGTTAAGCCTAAGGGTTTTACGGGCTTCAGACTTGTGGGAAATAACATAGAAGTTAATATGCCGCCTATGTCGGTAGTTGTCCTTGAAGTAGCGGGCGTACATGAGCTGGAGCCTCCGCTTGAATTGAAGTCCCCTAAGGAAAGCCTGCAATACAAATATTTTGAAGGTCAATGGAAAAGCCTTCCTAATTTTGATCTGCTTGCGCCTAAGAGTCAAGGAGTAATTGATCAGATAAAGATACCCGAAAAGAATGCGGAAGAAAATTTCGGAGTCCAGTATAATGGTTATATAAAAATTCCGACGGATGGAATATATACCTTTTATTTAAATTCAGATGACGGTTCCATGATGCTGATTGACGGCCAATTGATTGTAAGTAATGACGGGCAGCATGCACCGGAAGAAAGATCGGGTATATCAGAGCTAGGTGCAGGATACCATAAGATTCAGGTAACATTCTTCCAGGCAGGAGGCGGAATGGCTTTAGATGCTAGTATTGAAGGCCCGGGAATGAGCAAAAGAATTATACCAGTTGATATGTTATTTTATGAATCTAAATAATTAAATGAAGTTAAGCAAAAGATAGTTTTTGTCATATTGAATGAAGTGAAATATCTCAAAATTATGCAAAACCGTAACCTTGAGATTCTTTGCTCCAATCAGAATGACAGTTATGCGTAACTTCAGTAATTAATTAATGTTTAACTCTTAAAGATTATTTACATTGTATATACAGATTTGAAATGAGAAAATAAAAAAGGAAAAAGTCGTAAATAGAAAAAAGAATAGTAAATCGAGTTAGATTGGAATTAAGGTAAAGATTAAGAATAGGAATAAATATAGGGGGATTTGGAAGTAATTTGTTTTGGGTACAGGTGAAAGCAGGCTAAATATATTAAATAATAAATTGGGGAGTAAATGGAAATTAGAGCTATAATTGGTTAAAAAGTATGAATCTTTCAGAAGATGGTTGCCGGGATGATAGGAATTTAGCTGATGGTATCAAACAAAATGATCCGGATGCTTTTAGGATATTATATTACAGGTACTTTAAACCTCTTACTCGTTTTGCATGGTACCGTGTTCATTCGGCAGAATCAGCGCGGGACCTGGTACAGGAAGTGTTTTTTAGAGTTTGGGTGAAAAGGGAAAATATAATTCCTGACAAATCAATTAAATCGTATCTTTATAAATCTCTTAATAACCTCATTATAAATTATCTTAAGTTAGGCTCAACAGGAACGGTCTCGATTGAAAGAAAAAACATTAAGTATGAAATGCCGGAGGAAAATAAAATTGATCTTGAGCTTGATGTCATAAATGCAATTGAGAAGCTGCCTGAGAAGATGAAGATAGTTTATTTGCTCAGCAGGAATGACGGATATAAATATTCCGAGATTGCAGAGATATGCGGCATATCTGTTAAAGCAGTTGAGAAGAGAATGGGGCAAGCATTTGAGATTTTGAGGAAGCATCTTGAATAAAACATATATTACACAATCAATATATATTTAACCCTTGCATAGCATGCTTTGACTTGGAGTCACAATTATTTCTTAAAAATATATTTTATATTGAATGATTATATCGATTTTTATAAGTTGGATTAGTCCTGATATTTGATTCGATCAAGTATTTAATTTATGCTTAAGTATAAATAAGTTTGCTTGGGATTAGAAGCATTTTCTAACTAAATCTATGAGGGTGATATGAAATGGTTATTACGATTAAGTCTAATCTTAGTTTCAGTTATATCTTTATCTTTTAATGAAACATCAGCACAGTGGTATTTAATTCCTCAGCTCAAATTTACGAATATTTACTGTTCTCTAAGTTTAGGAGACAGCACTTTCTTAATTGGAGGAGATAACGGTACTCTTCTGAGGTCAACAGACAATGGTACTACTTGGAATAGCATAATGCAAAATGGAATTCAAGTAGATACAGTTCTATCACTCGGAGAAGGATTGGGATATATATTTGCCGGTGCTAACGGAGTGGAAGATGTCTACAGGTCTTCAGATAATGGAGATTCATGGAAAGTTTCGAATGCTGGCCTTCCGGGGTATTTACTTATGAATCAATTTGCTTTCGTTGATACAATGTTATATACGGCAACAAACGCCGGGGTATACGGTTCGGCAGACAGCGGGAAAACCTGGAAGGCGGATACTGCTGGATTAAATATAGGATATGTTTCTCCTGGGTTAAACAATAGTACGGTAGGAATAGCTTCTGCAGGCAATTTCTTATATACTATAAATACATTCGGCGGCAGAGTGTATAGAACTTCGATTGATTCGATATATTGGGAAGTAATAACAAATGAGTATTATAACGCCGGATATGCTATAGCATCGGTAGATACAAATATATTTGCAGCAAATATGAAAGGTATTTACCTTTATATGGGGGATACAACCTGGGTTCCCAGGAATTATGGCCTGCCGGTTAACGATACCACATATATCGGAGGATGTAAGTTTACAGTAACCGATTCAATGTTGTTTGCATACATCTTGTCCAGCTCGACTCATTCTTTCTCGAGGGATATTTTTGTAACAACAGATCTAGGACTGACTTGGAAAAAAGTGAACGACAGTGTATCCTCTAGATATAATATAAGTTCTTTAGCTTCAAATAAAAAATATCTTTTTGCGGGTACACAGATGGGAGGATGGAGAATTCCCGTGACAAGTTTAATAACTTCAATAAAACATGAGAATGTTCAAGCCCCATCTAGTTTTTATATTTCACAGAATTACCCGAATCCATTTAATCCATCAACAACTATCAAGTATCAGCTTTCTGCATTCAGCTATGTGACTCTAAAAGTATATAATGTGCTTGGAAAAGAGGTTAAGATACTTGTTGACGGATATAAGGAGCGGGGAAATTATACAGTTAATTTCGATGCAGGCAATCTTGCAAGCGGAGTATATTTTTATCAAATGAAGGCAGGAAACTTTACTTCTACCAAAAAGCTTTTGCTGCTGAAATAGCGCTATATTTTAATTACTTATCGGAAAAACTACGCACCCAATCTTAGGTGCTTTAAGATTGGGTGCATTTTTACTTCTGAAGGGCTCGGACAGATAATTCAATGTATTTAAGGGGTTCAATTCTGCATAAAATAATTTAATCATGCCGGTAGGGTATTTCCCATTTCAACTGTATTATATATTAGAAGCTAATAAAAGGAATATGTATGAATAATAAAGAGCTCAACCAACTCTGCATTAAATCTATAACAGGAAATATTAATGATCATGAAAAAAAAGCACTTGATCAATGGATAAGTAAATCCGAATCGAATAAGAAAGAATATGAGAATCTCGAATCATTATGGAAATCAACTGTACCAGATAAGCTGCCGGAATTCCCTTTAATTGAAGAAGAATGGCTAAGATTGAATGAAAGGATAAGGTCAATTGAAGTAAAGGATAAATTAATTGAAAGCCCGGTAAAGAGAATAGCTGAGTATTTACAATTTATATTCATACCTAAGCTGAGGCCTGTTGTAAGCGGAGTGATTATATTATTCTTTATTGTAAGCGGCATAATTTTGTTAAATCAGCGAGTATCCTTTATAAAAATGGATACTGTAACTACTGCAAAAGAAGAAAGATTAACTATTCATCTGCCAGACGGCTCAATAATAAACCTAAATGAGAGAAGTCAGATTCAATATCCTGAATCATTTAGCAAAAATATTCGTGATGTAAAGTTAAATGGCGAAGCATTCTTTTCGGTCGCAAAGAATGGCAGCCCCTTTGTTATTACAACCGGTAATGCAAAAGTAACTGTACTAGGGACCAAGTTCGATGTATGGAACCGCGGCGAGCAGACAGAAGTATTTGTTAAAGAAGGTAAAGTTAAGCTCGCTAATAATGCCTCCGAGCCGGAGAGCGTGAAGCTTTTAAGCGGGCAGATGGGGACGATAACGAAAGAAGATGCCCCCATTGCAGTTAATACAGGATTTAATTTTTTACCGGGATGGATAAACGGCAAGCTTGAATTTAACCACACACGCCTTGCAGCAATTATCGATGAATTAGATAGGTATTATAATGTTCAAATAAAACTTGATGATCCGGAGCTTGATAAACTTTCTTTAACAGGAACATTTAAAGACGACAATGTAGACATAGTGCTTAACAAAATATGCCTTGCTCTTGATTTAAAGTATAAGAGACAGAACGGCATATATATTATTAACTGAAGTTACGTAAATGATAGTTTTGCGTAACTACAGTTATTAAAATAAAATAGTACGCAGTAATTAAATAATTAAGAACTTGGGTGCTTTATAAGTCATATAGAATTGGCTGAATACTTTTGTTGATTAATATTTTTATTAACGGAGGTGCTTCATGAAAAGATTTATTGGGATAGCTTTAGCATGTTTTTTCCTTTATGCAGGGTGCGGGCATGTTGGAAACCTGGAGAACAAGGATTATGTACCGCCGACTGTTAAATCTCAGCCTAAGATATTCTATCCGGCAGCGGCTCAGCAAAATTCATTATCCGGTGCTGCGAAGGTTGTGGTCTATGTGGATAAAGAAGGTAAAGTAAGAAAAGTTGATATTGTAAAATCATCCGGATATGAAATTCTTGATAAGGCGGCGATAGAATTTTGTAAGAACACCGTTTTTAATCCTGCACTGGGCAATGGCAGGCCCATTGGAGCTAGATTAAACTGGGAGATTAAGTTTAATATTTCGGATAGGAACCGCCTCGCGCAGGAATTCATTTATGAAATAAGCAGCTTATATAATGAACTGTCAATTTCATTGCCTTCTGAAAGAGAAAGGATACAGCAGCTGATACTAATTAAAGACAGTGAGTTTGTTCAGAATACAACAGATGTATTAAATTTTAATACTACAATCGGAAAAGTCATTTTACCCGAAATAACTGCTAACTGGGAAAAGGACTGGGATTCATTCCCTTTGTCGTTCTTGCTTTATTATGATTTCATTCAGCGTTTCCCTGATTATAGGGATATAGGTGCAGTTAAAATACAAATGTTAAATGCACTTAAGAGGGATATAAGGTATATTAAGAATACAACCGTGATAGATAATGAGAAACAGAGATCTAAAGACATGCTGTTATGGAAGCTAAAGCAATTTGCGAAAGAGAACTATCCGGGTGTAACTCCCGAAGAGCTGGATGAAAATGTGCAGATGAGCTCATAGAATACTCAAATAATTTAAGGGCTGTATCATGAGCTTCTTTATAAAGCCTGCTGTGTTATATTTTTTAATTGCGGTATATACGGCTGCATTTCCTCAGCATGAAAATTATATGAGAAAGGTTTCTTTTGACTGTAAAGAAATGCCTCTGCCTGCCGTGATTAAATTGCTTTGTGAAAAAACCGGGATAAGCTTTATATACAATGATAATCTGCTGAGTAATGATAAAAAGATTAGCTGTAATTTTAAGAATGCTGTGATAGAGGATATTCTGGGAAAAATATTTGCTGAGACAGATATTTCCTATAAAATATTCGGTAGTAATTCAGTAGTCTTATTTAAAGATAAAAAAATATCCGGGCCGAAATATAATACTGAGGTTATACCTCAAAGAGCCGCTCCCCCTGATTCAGTTCACCGCTTTTTAGGGCCTAAAATAATTTATGAAGGCGACCCTAAGTATCCGCTAGAGGCTGTGATAAATAATATAGAAGGGAAGGTTACTTTAAAGCTGTATATAAATAAAGACGGAAAGATTGCTAAAGCAAATATCGAGCATTCTTCTAAATCAACAGTGCTTGACTCGGCAGCTTTAAAATATGCATATACATTGAAATTTGCCCCGGCAAATGCTGACGGTAATCCGATAAGCAGCTGGTATTTAATTACTTTCCTGTACTCCGTCATAGGACAGAAATGAAATAACATATATAATACCAATTCATTAAATATCATGAATCATTTTGAGGATTTATTTTTTATATTAGGGCTGAATATGAAAATAAATTTAGAGTTAAAATTGAAAGAGGAAGAACTATGAAGGTATTATTTATCGGAGGAACCGGGAATATAAGTACATCAGTCAGTAAGTTATGCGTTAAGCGGGGCATCGAACTATTTCTTTTAAACCGCGGGACAACCGGTATAAACATAGAAGGCACAAAAACTATCCAAGCAGATATAAACGATAAAGCTCAAATTGATAAAGCACTTAAGGGGCACAATTGGGATTCGGTTGTAAACTGGATCGTTTATAAACAAGAAGAAATTGAAAGAGACATACAATTATTTAAGGGAAAAACGAAGCAATATATTTTTATCAGCTCCGCATCTGCTTATCAAAAACCACCGGCTCATCCAATTATTACCGAGTCAACTCCATTATACAATCCATTCTGGGAATATTCCCGAGATAAGATAGCAATAGAAGAAAGATTGAATAAAGCATATCGCGAAGAAAATTTCCCAATTACTATTGTTAGGCCCTCACTTACCTTCGACACTGTTATCCCTGTCGCGCTTGGCGGCTGGAATGAATATAACATCATAGACAGATTGGAAAAGGGACAGAAAATAATCGTCCACGGAGACGGGACTTCCCTCTGGGTTAATACTCATTCTGATGATTTTGCAAAAGGATTTGCCGGAGTAATCGGCCATCAGCAAGCCATCGGACACGCATTCCATATTACAACCGACGAAGTACTAACATGGAACCAGATTTATTCGGCATTAGCTGATGCTGTAGGAGTTGAACCTAATATAATCCACATACCTACTGACTTTATAGTGAAATGTGAAAAATGGCTTGAAGGCGGATTAACCGGAGATAAATCAAACAGCGTAATATTTGATAATACTAAAATAAAGACATTTGTCCCTGAATTTAAGGCAGTTATTCCTTTTAAGGAAGGAGTAAATAGGACAGTACAGTGGTTTGAAGAAGATAAAAGCAGGCAAATTATAAATAAAAGCACTAATGAGATGCTCGATAGGATTATCCGGGCTTATGAAAAAAATAAATCCGAATAAGAAATTGAGTAAAATATTTTTAGTAAGCTTTGAATCTTCTATAATTGAATAAGAGCTTTAATTACTCCGTCTTTATAATTTGAAACTATATCAAAAGCCTCTGAAGTCTTAACAAGAGGAAAGCGATGAGATATCATAAACTCCGGCTTAATCTTTTCCGATGAAATTAGATCAAGAACCGGCTTTACACTTTTATTTTGTCTACGGATATTCTGTATTGTAATCTCCTTTCTTCTAATCCTGCTTATGTTGAAAGAAACACAGTCAACTTCAGGTATCCCGACAAGAAGAAGCATTCCGCCGGGCTTCAGCAGCTCTACAGCCTGGTCAATTGCTTCCTGCTTACCGCAGCATTCAAATACATAGTCGAACATATCAGGATTTTTATTCAGCATTGAATGAACAATATCTTCCTTTACCGGGTTGCCTGTCCAAACTGCGCCTGCATCAGAAGCTGTGCTTAACCTGTAATCTAGTTTATCGGTAACAAATATATATTTGAACCCAAAAGCCTGAAGGCATAACATAACGCTCAATCCTATCGGGCCGCTCCCAAGAATTCCGATAGTACAATTTTTATTTACTTCACCTGCTGAATGAGCAGACATTTGTTGAAACGAATAATATCCTATGGATAATGGCTCAACTAACATAGCTATCTGCGGATTTACATTCTTTGGGGCAACAAAGCAATTCTCTTCGGGCATAATAATATATTCGGATAAACACCCCTCCAATTGCCCCGGGCAGCCGAGGAATTTCTGATTAAGGCATGTATGTTCTCTTCCGCTCTTGCATTGAGAGCATTCGTGACATGCAACTAATGGGTCTACTGCAACTATATCTCCCTTCTTTAATCTTGAGGAATTCTTTCCCGGATCAATAACAACAGCAGAGCATTCATGCCCGATAGTAAAAGGGAAGTCAATTATCTGATCGCCGATCTTTCCCTCGGTATAATAATGAATATCGGATCCGCAAACACCTACAGAATTTATTTTCAATAGTACATCGCCGGGGCTTTCAATTATAGGAATAGGCCTTTCAAATATCTCGAATTTCTTAATACCGGTTAAGGAAGCTTTTTTCATATATTTTAATTTTCTAAATAATTTCTAATATCAATAGTCTGCATGCCTGCTTTTACGGCTGCTTTTAATCCTGGATCGCCGTCTTCGAAGACAAGGCAGTCTTTCGAGCCAACTTTTAATCTATCGGCTGCTGCTAAGAATATTTCAGGATCGGGCTTCGGCTTAAACGGGTCGTTTGCTGTTAATATAATATCAAAAAGATCAATGATTCCAACGACCTTTAGTTCTGCATGAACAATATCTTTAACACTGCCGGAAACGACAGCAAGCGGAAGTTTACCGAAATAAGATTTTGCAATATTAACTATAGGTATTATAGGCTGAACATCATTTATGTGCTTAATAAAATAATTATGTTTAGCTGCGACAATTTCTTTTGGAGTAATCGAAGTACCAAATTTCAAATTATAAGCATAGATTATTTCAGTCTCTTTCATTCCTTTCAGAGAGAAAAGATAATCCTCATCATATCTTTCCTTAAATTGCTTAAAAGCTTCCTGCCAGGCTTTCATATGAAGCGGCATTGAGTCTACAAGCGTACCGTCGCAATCGAATATCAGGCCTTTAATATTGCCATTAAATGTTATTTCTTTCATTCTTTTCTTTATTAGGCCATTTAGAATTTATATTGGAAAAATAAATAATACATAAAACATGTTTGGTGTTCTGGGAGTTTAAAACTGGCTATGTTTTAGGTAATAAAGGAAATGGCAGTTTATATTTAACTATCTAATTCAAGTTTAGAAAATTAAATATTCATGCTATAATTACTTATACCTTTTGATAATATCACTTAAAGATATTGTGCCTATTTTGCATCCATTAAAAAATCCAACTTAATCTATTCAATACTACAATAATTAAAAATTATTCTTAATGAGAATAATAATATTCATTCCATCTAAGCTCTTTCTTGAATTCAGAAAGCTTAGTTGAGTCATCAATAAGTAAATACTCAATACCGTTCATTTCAGCAAAGTCTTCAAGATACTCTGAAGTAATAGCCTGACTAAATACGGTATGATGTGCACCGCCTGCTAGAATCCATGCTCCGGCTGCTGTTTCAAAATCAGGTTTAGGTATCCAAACTGCTCTTGCAACAGGCAGATTCGGCTGAGGCTCATCGGGCTTAACAACATCGACTTCATTAACAATCATACGAAAGCGGTTACCCATATCAACTATTGTAGCATTTAGTGCAGCTCCCGCAGGCGCATTAAATATTAATCTTGGAGGATCAGCTTTGCCGCCGATTGACAACGGCTTTATCTCAAGGCTTGGTTTTTCAGATGCAATCGACTCACATACTTCTAACATATGTGCGCCTAATACTTTTTTGCCTGAAGGATTAAGGTGATAGGTATAATCCTC
>Ga0075269_10000166_pt1 | contig 11201 bp, 12 predicted proteins | sample SF_Rice_5C_0N_10_FD_69773 | JGI IMG/M metagenome (GOLD analysis project Ga0075269, IMG submission 69773) | Rice paddy soil microbial communities from Twitchell Island, California, USA - SF_Rice_5C_0N_105 | ecosystem: Environmental > Terrestrial > Soil > Paddy field/soil | place: USA: Twitchell... | reverse complement strand
AAATTGTATTAAATTATTTGCCAAATGCGTATCTGGAAAAATGATCTATCTTTGCGCCGATTACAGTAATACTACCGGCATTAAAGTTTAACAGAATCACTTGGTAGGGCACTGAAATTAGGTTCCCATTATCATCGACATAATAAAATCCGACATTGTCATATGATAATCCTAGAGCAGCGAGATCTAAGCCGCTGAAAGTTAGATTTAAAGTCAAAGGTTTATTAAAATTCATATGGGGAGCAAAATCCAGCCCTGCATATTCATCATCAGTCGCTATCGAAATGTTTCTTGTCCCATCAAATGCATCTTTGGGAATTAAAAGAGATGCAAAGGTTTTTATATCATTGCCATTCGCATCAATGTAGCTGCCATGAAGAACCAGAAAACCACCATGTTCTCCATTAATATCTTTGTCAACTGATAAATCAGAAGCTTTACTTAAACCTGTTTTAGCAGGAAGTTTGACTAATTGTTTAGACGGAGTAGTTGGTTGAGTGGAATTATTTGTAACAAGATCGGAACATCCAAATAAGAAGAGACCGGTTACAACAGCAGTTAGTACCAACAATTTTTTCATTCTGTTACCCTTGTAAAATTATTAACAATATTATAGCGCTTATATTCTAATAAGTAATATGTGCCTGAGTTAACTACAAGCCTTATGCCATAGAAAAGTATAGAAATTTTACAATAGACGCAGATCACAAAGTCGGATCGGAAATATTTTCTTATTTCCATAGGTAATTATTACCTAGATGGGTAAAAATTCCCGCTTAATTTTTGATATGAAGGACAGAATTAGCGATAAAAATGGCGCTATTATTTTATGATTTTTGAAATCTCTTTAAACTCATCAGTACCGCAAATATTTAGGAGTTCAAATAAAATTGATTCACTAGTTGTTATTTCAATTCGGTGAGTTCTCATCCTATCAAGCGCAGTCAAGTAATCTATTTCATTTCTTGATGAAACTGCATCAGCAGCAATATCAACTTGAAATCCGCTTGCGATAAGATCAAGAGCAGTCTGTTGAACACAAACATGACATTCGATTCCTGCGATAACAACTTGTGAAACTTTATTATCTACCAGGCGTGTAAAAAAATTACCTGCACCGGAACAACTAAAGCTCATCTTTTGAATCGAGCTTAGTCCTTCAAGTTCTTTTAATAAAGGTTCTGCTGTAGTTCCTAATCCTTTAGGGTATTGTTCGGTGTAAAAGATGGGAATGTTAAGAGTCTTAAACCCGCGGATAAGTTTAATTGAATTATTAATTACTTGCTCAGGCTTATTCATCACGGCTAAAATTTTTTCTTGAATGTCAATAAGAAGCAGGGCGGTTTTTTCTCTTGATAATATTACTTTATTTCTTTCGATTAGTGGTTCCATAGTCTTCCTTTCATAAACTAATAAATTGGATCCATTCCGTATTTACCGCATGCATACATCATAAGCAAGGAAGTTAAATCTATAAGTGCTTTTTTTTGATCTTCGACGTATATGACAAGGTCATAAACTTCCGCAACAAACTGCATATTCTTTAGAATCTTTTTTAATTCTTTATATGTAGGAGTACCGTGCCAGTTGGCGACTTCTTTAACAATAATGTTTTCATACCTTCTTAAGTATTCCGTAAATGAAATTGTACGTTTCGAAACTGGTGTATGGGGCCTACATATATTTATTAAATCATTAAAATAAGTATCCCATTTTTCGGCAAGTTCTTTATTCCTATCATGCATAACAAACTTAGCTTTCTCCAAAGAGAATTTAGCTTTAGTAGTCGGCTTAATGTTAGGTGTTAAGGCATAGCCGTCATAACTTAAATATCCTGTATCATCGTCAATATATTTCCATCTTTTAACAAGCTGATTTTCTGTTAAAATAATAATCACCTTATCGAGTCCGCTATCTACAACAATAAATTTATTCTGCTGTTCATTTATGACAGTAAACCAATGCTCCCAATTATCAACGCTTAAAATGCAGGGCAATCCCTTTTTGAGGTGCTCGCTTAATATTCTAACGGCTTCTTCATGAGTTTCACGCCGGAAATATTTCATTTTACAGTCAAAGCTTTTGGCCGCTTTTGCTAAGCCTATTTCATCGGTACCATACCACCAGGTACTCCCTGCCCGTTTTCCGATTTCTCTTTCATTCTCAAATCTTCCAAGCATAACCAGCGCATATTTTAACGCGAAAGGGCCACATTGATATTTATAAGGTTGAGGATAAAAGCTCATAGTATTGTTTTTTTTACTATCGAATTTAAGCAATGTTATTGATTAAATCATCATGTAAATTTTGCTGCAACAAAGATTTTTTATATTTTTCGATATGAAGCATAAATTAAAAGTAGCAGTTGTTTTCAATGAAACAAATCCCGAGCTTTATGTTAAGTCGGGAGATTTGAGCAAAAAGGAGCTGCCATTCACGCCATATTTTGAAGTAGAAGACTTAACTCCAATCGAAGAATATAATATACTAGCAAACAGGCTCTCTAAAACCGGTTTTGATGCCTATACCCTAAATATAAAGGACGATGTAGAGTATTTGATTGCCGATTTGAAGAAGAAGAAGCCCGACATAATTTTCAACTTTGTGGAACTTTACAAAGATAACGCCAGATTAGAGATGAATGTAGTCGGCCTCTTAGAATTGATGGGCATTCCATATACAGGTGCTCCGCCAATGTCACTTGCAAACTGTCAGAATAAAGTACTTGCTAAAGCCATGCTGAATGCCGTTGGCATTAAAACTCCAAAGGCATTAGTTATAAAAAAAGAGTTGAAAAGCTACAAGCTCGACCTAAGCTATCCGTTAATAATAAAACCTGCTTTTGAAGATGCAAGTGTAGGAATTGAAAATGAATCAATAGTTGAAAACTCGAGGCAATTAAAATTAAGAGTATTATATGTACTAAATTATTTTAAGCAGCCTGCATTAATAGAAGAGTATATAGATGGGAGGGAATTGAATGTTGCTGTACTCGGGGATAAGAACCCTAAGGTACTTCCAATAAGTGAAATAGACTTTTCATTGATGCCTGATAACTTATATAATATAGTTAGCTATCAAGCCAAGTGGGATCCGCTGCATGAGGCTTATCATAAGACCATACCAAGCTGTCCTGCAAAACTTCCTAAAAGAATAGAGAAAAAAGCACAGGATATAGCATTAAAGGCATTCCATGTAATGGGCTGCAGAGATTACGCAAGAGTGGATATGAGATTGAATAAAAGTAATGAGCTATACGTTCTTGAGGTAAATCCCAATCCCGACTTGACCGAAAGTGCGGGATTTATGCGCTCTGCCGAAGCCGCAGGCTATTCTTATGAAAATACCATGAAGATGATTATTAAATTTACCTGGGCTAGAAGGCATAAGCGGTAATTATATCTTATAAAATCAGCCAAAGTATAAATAAGTCCGGTTATTATCACATCTCAATTAAAAATTAGATATTAGTTTCCCCCTATAATTCCTATCCTCTTTAACTAAAACTATTTTCAAAACAAATCAGAGGTTTAAATGAACGAACAAAAGGCTGAACTATACAAGAACATTTTTAACATAACCGTACTTGTATCTTCGTTGGGTTACTTTGTTGATATTTACGATTTGATTCTTTTTGGTATAGTGCGAATTCCAAGCTTAACTTATCTTGGGATACATGGTAGTCAGTTGATTGATGCAGGTGTTTACATTCTTAATATGCAGATGGGAGGTATGCTGATCGGCGGATTAATCTTCGGTATATGGGGCGATAAGAAGGGGCGGCTTTCTGTTTTGTTCAGTTCAATATTTCTTTACTCGGCAGCTAATTTTGCTAATGCTTATGTAACATCAGTACAGATGTATGCAGTATTGAGATTTATTGCAGGAGTAGGGCTAGCCGGTGAACTAGGGGCGGCAGTTACATTGGTAAGCGAAACAATGACTAAAGAAACACGCGGCTATGGCACTGCAATGGTTGCTACAATTGGTGTTATGGGTGCTATTCTTGCAGCTATTGTAGGTGAAGAATTTAGCTGGCAGGTGGCATATATAATCGGAGGTGTTCTTGGTGTAATTCTCTTAATAACGCGTATTAGTTTGTTTGAGTCGGGAATGTATAAGTCTATTATAAAGAAGGAAGTTGTTAAAGGAAAATTTATCAGCCTATTTACTTCAAAGGAAAGATTCTTAAAGTATATTAATTGTATTTTTATCGGTCTACCAATATGGTATGTGGTTGGTGTACTTATTACTTTCTCCCCTGAGTTCGGAAAATATTTAGGAGTAACCGAGCCTATCATAGCAGGCAAGTCTATTATGTATACGTACATTGGTTTAATATTCGGGGATTTTATAAGCGGTTATTTAAGTCAGTATTTAAAAAGCAGAAAAAAAGCTGTTGCAATTTTTGTTGTCTTAACAACTATATTTGTTTTAACATACCTCTTTACCCGTTCACTATCTTCATTCGAGTTTTATGTATTGTGTGTTATACTCGGAATATCAATCGGGTACTGGGCTGTATTTGTTACTACAGCAGCAGAGCAGTTCGGTACTAATTTGAGGGCTACGGTTACAACTACAGTACCTAATTTTATAAGAGGATCAGTTATCCCGATAACTATAATTTTTGACCTGTTAAGAAAGCCATTCGGTTTAGAATATTCTGCTTTATTAGTTGGTATTGTTACAATTATTATCGCATTCATTTCATTATATAATTTGAAAGAAACTTATGGAGTGGAATTAGATTACCTGGAAAATATTTAGACTTTAACTTAGTACTTAGTAACTGAAGTTACTCAAATGATAGTTTTTGTCATATCGAACGAAGTGAAATATCTCAAAATTATTCAAGATCGTAACCTTGAGATTCTTAGCTCCGCTCTGAATGACAGTTTTGCGTAATTTCAGTTAGTAATCTAATCTAATAAGCAAGAAAGCTGCCTTGATGCAGGATTTAACTAAATGCGTATTTGCTCATAACAAATACTAAGGTACTCAACATTTTTAATTTTCTTTAACAGAAATATTATGTCTATATTTATTTTTAAAATTAAACAAACTTTTTTGCGGGATAAATGGATTTTATAAAATACCTTATAGACTTATTCTTACATCTTGATGTTCACTTAAATGCAATAATAATCAATTACGGAACATTAACTTACATAATCATTTTTGTTGTAATATTTGCAGAAACGGGGTTGGTATTTACCCCTTTTCTTCCGGGCGATTCATTGTTGTTTGCTGCAGGTACTTTTGCAGCCAGTGGATCGCTAAATGAAAATTATTTATTCTTTATACTTGCCGGAGCGGCAATATTAGGCGATACAGCAAATTATTGGATTGGACATTTCATAGGCCCTAAAATATTTCAAAACGAAAATGTCCGTTTTCTAAAGAAGGAATATTTGGAACGCACTCACCGTTTTTACGAAAAGTACGGCGGTAAAACAATTATTATTGCACGTTTCATTCCAATTATTAGGACATTTGCACCGTTTGTTGCAGGAATCGGAAGCATGACTTATTCACGCTTCATTGTCTATAATATTATAGGCGGTGCCGCATGGGTAGCTCTGTTCCTCTATGGCGGATTTTTCTTCGGAAATATTGAAACTGTGAAAAATCATTTCTCGATTGTTGTTTTAACTATTATCTTTATTTCAATATTACCGGGAATAATTGAATTTATGAGACATAAGTTTTCAAAGCGCGTAGAGCATAAAGTATAGTTTTTATAGTGCAAACGATATAAATATTTAATTGAGTCAAACATTCATTTATAAATTATTCTTCAAATATCTAGTTAGTCAGGCGATCGACATTCAATTGGCCGCATTGATTGATCCTAGTTAATAATTCTGATATTGCTCTTTAAATTCAAAATGAATAGTTACATTAACATAATTATAATATTTATAGGAGTGATTTAGTGACAGAAATAACCGATGAGTTTATGAAGCAAATGCTGGCTAAAACCAAGAACTATACTCTAGTTATTCTAAGGGAGGGCCCCAATAAAAATAATCCCGATGTTGAAAAAATAATATGGGAACATGGAAGAAGAAATTTTTTTTTACGTGCTGAAGGGCTATTGCCAATCGTTTGCCCTGTAAGAGGCGAAGGTAATGTAAACGGCATTGGGGTTTTTAATTCAAGCATTGAAGAAACAAAAAAGATAATGGATAAAGATCCTGGTGTTATGCAAGGTATTTTTGTTTATGAAATATACACATGCCTTAGCTTTCCCGGAGATTGCCTGTCATAATAAATACTTATTATATTAGTAGAAAAATTTAAACTCTATGAGCTTGCAAATCATTTTAGCTTTACTAAATATAACATTAAAATTTAGGTGATAACGGTCAACGACATATAATGACAAGTCACTTTTACCTCAGACATATCTTCTAAATCAACTTACCTGAAATACAGATTAATTATTATTTATAGCGGGTTTTCAAACTTAATTAATTCTCTCTGTCTATCTCTTCGTTATAGCTGTCAATATAAGGCAGTAAGAATATTATAAAATTTTTTATTCATCAGTATTTGGAGGACGCAAACATGAAACATATATTTTTGCTTTTATTTGTACTTCCGCTATTTACTACGTATGCCGGTAACCGGAATTTAGTAGACTGGAGTTTCCAATTATTATCAAATGATAATTCTCCGGCAAATGTTTCTACTAATGCTAAAATAATGATAACTAATAATACTAAGTATGGTTTAATACTTACTGATGGTGGGGGGAACACTTTATACTTTTTTACAAAGGATACTCTCAATTCTTCTTGCAATGGACAATGTGCCGTTATTTGGCCGGTCTTCTATGCGGATACCATAACAATCGGTGCAGGACTTGCGGATAGTGACTTTACCACAATAACCCGCTCCGACGGCTCGCATCAAACAGCATATAAAGGTTGGCCTCTGTATTATTATTCGGGGGATAGTAAACCTGGTGATGTAAACGGCGAGGGCATTGGCGGCATTTGGTTTGTTGCAAAACCAAACTACACAATAATGTTGATGAATAATCAACTTGTGGGATTAGACAGTGTTGATTACAATAACATGTACCAGCCGGGATTAGGTAGCATTCAATATTTTGTTGATGGATACGGCAGAACTCTATATATCTTTACTCATGATACGTTTAATCAGAATCATTATACAAAATCTGATTTCAGTAATAACGGATTGTGGCCAATTTATCAAGATAGTTTACAAGCTTTGCCTCCTTCGATAGATAGCAGCTACTTTGCTATGATAAATGTATTTGGTCATATGCAATTAACTTACAAAGGCTGGCCTTTATATGAATTTGGCCCTGACAGTATGCAGCGCGGTAATACAAGAGGAGTAAGCTTTCCATCTCCCGGTGTTTGGCCTGTTGCAGTAGCTTCACTAGACAGTGCAACCATAACCGGAATTTCAACTGAGAATGCTTCGGGTTTGCCAAAAGATTATTCGTTATATCAAAATTATCCTGATCCATTTAATCCGTCAACTCAAATAAAATTTTCAATTGCGAAACCCGGATTAGTGACTATAAAAATCTTTAACAGCTTAGGTCAGGAAGTAAATAAATTAGTAAATAGTTATTTACATGCCGGTACATACAAAGTTACTTGGAATGCCGAATACATGCCCAGTGGGATTTATTTCTATTCACTTACCGCTGGAAACTTTATGCAAGTAAAAAAAATGATACTTTTAAAATAGAGACACTAATTTCACTAATTATCACAAATAAAGACCGGGCGACGAATGTCGTAATAGTAAATAGCAGTGATTTCAGAGATTTTCACTGATAATGATTAGATCAGTAACCTTCAAGGTAACTAATCTAAAGATTTAGGTTAGAAATACTAAATGCTGAATGGTAAATGACCTTGAGGGTTATAATTATTTTAAAGTAAGGTTATGAAAATTAATCACTGCTAATGGATCAATTTGGAAACGTTTTTAATTCAATGACTTTAAAGATTTATATAAACATTTACATTTTGTATTTAATGAATGTGGTTAATTTGTCATTTTTTTAATATCCAATTATTTGAAGACAAAGTTACTCAAATCCCAGATTTTGTCATATTGAACGAATTGAAATATCTTAAAATTAGAACAAATCGTAATCTTGAGATACTTCGCATCGCTCAGAATGACAATTTTGAATAATTTCAGTTGACTATTCAAGTTGACCGTCATATAGTTTAGTCATTATCAAATTTTTGCCATTTGTGCAATTTTAACATTCTATCCCAGACATAAAGGATCCCATGATAATTCAGCTACACTTCCGGCATAATTCCTATCTTCCACCAATCATGACGGCTTCATCATGGCTTAAAACCATGCTTTTAAGCCATGATGAAGCCGTCATGATAGGATTTGGGTAGGTAGTAGGCTGGTATTAGAGGTATATTACATTATAGTATCCAAGTAATTACCACATTTATTAAAGTTGGGGTATAAGATAAAGCAGGCAGCTGCAATTTTCACTGTATAAAATTGAAAGTAAAAGGGGTTTATATAGGCGGTTAACTTGGCTTAATTATTTAAGCTGAATTCTACCGGAATTGTCAATTGAACTTTTACAGGGATGCCGTGCATTGCTCCTGGGTGAAAGCGTGTATCTCTGACTGCTCTTTCTGCTGCCTGATCGCAGCCGTAACCGATTCCTTTAATTAGAGTAACTTTTTTGACATATCCCCGCTCATCTATAAAGGCTTGTACATAAACAGTTCCCTGAATATTGTTTGATTTTGCAGCCGGCGGATAAAATACCCGTGCATTGATTGCCTCAGTTCCGCCGATAGGAACAGGCATCTGGTCCACTGCTACAAAGTAAATATCATTTGGTATATACAATCCTTTTTTAGGAGGGCCTGAGCCTGGCTGCCCGTTGCCGCTCCCGCTTTCTCCGGAACCTGTTCCGCTTCCTGAACCGGAACCTGAATTGCCTGCTAAAAGTTTATCAGAAGAAGCAGCTTTACTTGTATCACCGACTGCCTTAATCTTAGTTTTCTTTTCAGCCTTACTCTTTTCGTTTATATTATCTTTCTTAGGCGTGAGTTTTTCTTTTTCTTTGGTTTTCACTTTCTCAATTTGCGGAGGAGGCTGTATTTCATCATTGCCCCCGCCAGGTGTTCCGGGTGAATTTGTCTCGGTTGTTCCGCCGAAGCCGAGTTCAACATATGGCTGAAGTTTATTTGTATCGGTTTTTTGACTGAAATACAGCAGAAACAAAACTAAGACTATTGCGTGAAGAATAATCGATACGGAAGAAGATAGACTTTTAGAAGTGAATAATTTCATTTTGTTTAAATACACTTGAAACTGGGTATTAGATACCTGAAGACATCATGAAAGTTGGACCCAATTATATAAATTACCCGCATAAAGATCGAGTATCCAGCATCCTGATCTATTTTTTATAGCCGCTATTTTCGCAGCGTAGCCATAAGCAATTTAGATGCTCCTGCATTTTTAATTGCATCTAAAAGCAGTACTACATTCCCGTAAACTGCATCCTTATCTGCATTAACAATAACATCTCGGCTTCCTTTCTGAATAAACTCAGATTGAAGCTCGGCAGGGAGCTGAGATATATTTACCTGCTGGTTATTAAGAAATATCTGATTTTGTTTGTTCAGATAAACCTGAATATTATTATTTATCGTTGTCTGTGCAGTTGAAGACTGAGGCAGCTTTACTGTAAGGGCGCCGGTAATTAGGAACGGGCTGGTTATCATAAAAATAATTAAGACAACAAGAATTACATCCGTAAAAGGAGTAATGTTGATCTCAGAAAATTCCTTTTCTTCTAACTTATACCGTCTCATGTTTCTTTCTCAATTCAAATGCTTTTACAATCCTAATAGTTTTCAGAATAGCTTCGTCATAAAGGGGCATACTAAGCTTTAATCTTTTTATAAAATAATTATAGAACATAACCGCTGGAACAGCGACAATCAAACCGGCAGCCGTTGCGATTAGAGCATCAGCAATACCGCTCATTACCAAAGTGTAATTAGAGGAATTATTGATAGATAAAGCATTAAAAGATTTAATAATTCCAACAACAGTTCCGAATAATCCTATAAAGGGAGAAACAGCGCCTAAAGTTGCGAGCACTCCAAGTCCCTTTTCCATCTTAGCTATTTCTTTATCAAGCTGATTGTAAGCAGTGATTTCCAATTCATTCTTAGGTTCTTTGGAATGTTCTATAATATACTTAACAACATTTGCAAGCGGGCATTTAACCTTGACAAGAAAAGAATTCCAGGAGCTTGTCTTACATATAAAAAGAGCTTCCTTAAAATCTTCCGAAGTTAGGCTGTTATAAATATTTTCCATGAATTCGGAAATTACCTTCTCCGTTATTCCTTTAAATAATATATATTTTTCTATTATCACTTTTACAGACAGCAAGGAGCAGAATGCAAGAATGAAAATAACATAACCGCCTCTCGCAATCAGTTCCAGGGCACTATTATTATCCATTTAATAACCTTTCTCAATAATATTACAATCGTAAAAATACGAAATATTCAGTTTCTATTTTGTAGCATCGGTCTCAACAACAGGGCTAACGTCTTTATTTAACCCGGTATAATTATCAATTTCACCTGACTCAATCATTTTGTGCATAATACTATGCTTACGGCCGTAGAAATAATAAATGACCAGGCCAATAATTAACCAGCCGAACAATCTTAACCAATTTTCTTCTGGCAGTGAGAACATAAGCAGTCCGCAAATGATAATTCCCAATATCGGTGTAAGGGGAACAAAAGGAGCTCTAAAAGGCCTTTCTGCTTCCGGATGAGTTTTACGCATAATTAAAACTGCTGCGCAAACAATAACAAATGCAAATAGGGTACCTATGTTAACTAGGTCAGCTAAAACTCTTAGAGGAAGGAATCCGGCAAGTACAGAAACGAAAGCACCAGTTAATATAGTGGATTTCCATGGTGTTCTGAATTTCTTATGGACATCGCCAAAGAATTTAGTAGGTATTAAACCGTCGCGTGCCATTGCTAAAAAGATTCTTGCCTGGCTCAACATCATGACAAGAAGAACGGAAGTTATACCGGCAACAGCGCCGAGAGAGATTAAGAATTGTGCCCAAACCAAACCTACTTGACCAAAGGCATTTGAAACCGGGGCATTTATGTCCAGCT
>Ga0075269_10000164_pt1 | contig 11324 bp, 18 predicted proteins | sample SF_Rice_5C_0N_10_FD_69773 | JGI IMG/M metagenome (GOLD analysis project Ga0075269, IMG submission 69773) | Rice paddy soil microbial communities from Twitchell Island, California, USA - SF_Rice_5C_0N_105 | ecosystem: Environmental > Terrestrial > Soil > Paddy field/soil | place: USA: Twitchell... | reverse complement strand
GGCGGGAAAGATGTCGGTCGGCATTCGAAGCAAAACGAACGGCGTTAATATCAAAAGCAGCAGCGCAGCAACAACGAATGTATAAGGGCGACGTAGAGCTAATCTAACTATCCACATTTATCATTTTCTCATTTAAAAGATTAAAAATATTATAAACGACATTGCTACTCCAATCAAAACCACATAAAGAATATCTGTCTTTAGTAATAACGCAATCAATGCCGCAGCGCCAATAAATATTTGAGCCGCTCCCCAATGTAAATCCACAGCAAACTGAATTGTTACTGTAAATAGCAGACCAACAAATGAACTTAACACTCCTCTTATAATCTCATTGAATAATTTTTTAGTTCGCAGTCTATCAAAAAAAGGAGTGACCCCGATGAGCATAAGAAACGAGGGCAAAAAAATACTTATGGTTCCGATGACGGCTCCAAACAGACCGGCTAACATATATCCAATGAATGTAGCGGTTATTACAATAGGACCCGGCGTTACCTGTCCTAATGCAATTCCATTCATAAAAGTTTTGCTGTCTAACAAATGGCGGACATCAACAATCTCATGATACATCAACGGAACAGAAGCAAAACCGCCGCCGAATGCAAACAAATCAATCCTGAACATCAATGTTGAAAGGACGAAAAGATTTTTCTTTAAAAAGAAAAGTGCAGCAAGAAGAATTACATAGACAAACAGTATTAGTAGAATTTGTCGATTTTTTGACTTTGGATTCTCCGATAGTTCGGAAATATTTTTCCCGGCTTGCGGCTTCGCTGCTTTATTTTTTAATCCAAGTAAAATTCCAAGGCCGGCAGACAAGGCAATAATAATTATCGGATTCCATTTCAATCCAAACAACGCTATAGCAATTATTGTAATAAGAAATGATTTCCACTCCTTGAGAGTAACTTTACCAAAAGAAATAGTAGCATTCGCAATGATAGCTACAATTATCGCCTGAAGACAACTGAATATGAAAACACTGATTGGATAATTGATAACCGATTTATAAACTGCCGCAAGTAACGTCATCAGAAAGAAAGCGGGCAAACCAAATCCAATAAAAGTTGCAGCGGCGCCGGCTACACCACGTGTTTTCAATCCCACATAAGCTGCCGATTGCATTGCAGTAGCCCCCGGAATAATTTGACAAAGAGCTATGCCATTACTAAAAGTTCCCTTATCAAGCCAATGTTTTTCATCAACAGCCATATTACGGATATAAGCAATCATTGACGGTCCGCCGAAAGCAGTTAGCCCTAAACGAAGAAAGGATGTGAATAATTTTAGTATTGATGGTTGAGAGTTTGTCGTCATTATTTCTTAATCCTTTAAGATATTAAATGACGAAATATTTCTTTCCTCTTTCTCATATTCCGAGCAAGGAATGCAAACGAGTTTACCGTTCCTATTTCTTAAGTATCTTTCATAAGTATATTCGCCGCAGACTACGCATTTTGATTTGTTGAAGGATGTTTTAAGCAGTTCATATTTGAAATCCAGAACTTCCTTTACATTGAAAATTTCATCAAGCGGAGTTTCGGTTGCAAAGTTTATTATTTCGTCGGCAAGGTGAGCGGGAATTTCAGTATTCTTTACACCTTGTTTTCTATATCTCATATATTCAAATTTTCTGATGTGGTCTAAGAATTCATTCTTAATATTTATTCTTATCGCACCTTTATCTGGAAAATAAAATGTAATAGCCGGCTTGCCGTAATTAAGTCTGAACAATTGTCCCTTTCCATACGTTGCGCCGGTTGCGGCTTGTACGCCATCTATCATTTTTATTTGAGGATGGGCTATTCCGAGTTCGGAGAAGACAAACATTTCATAACTATTTCCTTTTGTAAGATTCAATTTTTCCACTGCCAGTTTTCCCATTCTGTATCCAATTATTAAAAAGGGGCAGCGATAGCCGTTAAACTCAAATATCCATTCCGGTATTTTTTCCATTTTATTTTCCTTGTTTAATTGTTGTTTGAAAACTATCAAGAACTTTATCTAAAGATTAGACACACACAGATTGGAAAACTTGCGGCAAAAACAAAAATTATTTTTTAGAAAAAAAGGATAAACTTTAAGAAGTGACTACTGTAAAAGAAGATTTATCATTAAATGATATTTACTAATCCCAACTTTTATTTAGAGAATTTGTTTTTTAATAAATTCTAAAACTTTTTTTAGTGTCATTGGCTTAGAATTTTCTATACAATTAGCCGTATGAAGATGAAACGGAAAAGTTTCTATTTTCTTGTGGTATGGAGAATTATCCCATCTTCTAATAAGCTTATTTTGTTTATCCTGCCAATGAAAGGAATATTTCCGCTCGCCATTCAAAAACAGATAATCTTTAATATACGATTCTGTATTATTATTAAATTGTACAACAGCAACAAACTCATAAGCTCCGCCATATTGTCTATAACGATGAATTTCATAAGAATCTATAATTTCCGTAAATGGCTCGATAATAGAAATCATTGTTCACGCTTTAGTTGTTCTATCTTTTCACGCCAAAATAATGCCCCCTCAACAGCAAATTTCCACTTCAGATAGTCATCTTCTTTTTCAAAAATTTCTTTATCAGCCGAACGCAAATGGTCTTCGAACTCATAGAAAGACATTTTGTATTTATTTTCAAATGCTTTGCAATCTTGTTCGAACTCTATTGCCTTTTGCGAACTGTTCAGCAGTGCATAATCACGAACAGCTTGCTTTTCAGTTAACCCTAAATCCCGGAGAATATTTGTTATTACAGTTTCCATCTTTAACACTTATCATTATAAAATTCTTAATAATAAAATAGTTAATTTGGATTGTTAATCCTAAAAATCAAATTATTAAGGATCAGGTCACGCTTTTAGTGTAACCGGGGATTAGGCATCGGCTGGTCTGAACCTTTGGTGAAGCGTTGCAAAACAATGTTATAGAACTTCTGCTGCTGTTCGGAATTTAGCGCGCTTTTTACATCAAGTAGGTGCGCTATAACTTTGCGTTGAGCCTCAGACTGCACCTTACTTATTTGGTTTACAAGACTATTTATGTGTGCCGTATCCGGCGATGTTTGCCAAAGCTCGTTGGCAAGCTCCTTACGTTTACTGCCAAGCTGTATAGAAAGTGAATCCATCTGTGAGAGAAAATCAGTCCTGTATATTTGTATTTTATCGATTTGCCCTTGGGAAAGAGAAAGCTCATTTTTTAACTGTTCAAACTGTTCGTTACGCCGGCTCTGAATGCCTGAATGGACTCCTTCGGAGGATTCCGATTTTTCACTTCTTAATTGATAATATGCCCACGTTCCAAAGGCAGCGAGATTTATGATTGTAAGAATAACAGCCGCATAATAAATAATTTTTCTGTTCATAAGGAAACCTTTTGTTTATAAGCTTATGGTTTATTTTTGTGTTTCCACTGTATTAACTAACTCACTTCCCAACTCATTACGGGGAACAAGGTCGAATAGATTTAATTTAAATTCATCTGCCGCATTAAGAGATGAACGCTGAATCTGCGGTTTCATATTCTGCTGGTGAAAAGTTAAAGTGCCAACAAAAATACCGGTCGCAACAGCAATAATGGATGCCGCCATTCTAACCGGATGCATCGAAACATAACGGATAGATTTCATTAAAATGTGGCTTCTAGAAGTTTGTTCATACTCTTTTATGCGCGCTTCAATTCTTGTCCAGAGAAACGGAGATACTTCCGGTTTTTGCCGCACGTTCTCCGAATTCCAAATTAACGCAAGTAAATCACGTCGTCTCGAACATTCAACGCAAGTTGACAAATGCTCGTTTATTTCTTTCATCTCTTTATTTGTCAACTCACTATCGAGATATAAAAGCAATTTCTTCTGAATGTCTTTATGCTTCATTTCAAATTTTCCTTCCTAAAGAATTAGACACATTGCCTTCCAAAAACTTGGGCTTATTCTTGATTACTCTTTGCATCGCTGCCGTGGTCTTTCAACTGAGCATCAAACCACAAGTGAATTGCATTTGTTACTACAGAATCTTTTGAAGTAAATATAAGTTGAGCGCCGTCAGATAATTCCTTGTACTCAACATTAAACTTTCCTTTTGATTCAGACAATATTTTAAGACCAGGCATATTCATTCCGTGAAGAGTTTGAGGATCTCTGAAATCCGCATTTGAAAACAGAGCCAGTTCTTTTTTAAGGTGACTCCTGATTAAAGCTATTTGAGTTGTATCTTCTAAATCTTTTGCTTTAATCATTAAAACACCGCCGCTGCCTGTTTTTATAAAATAATGAGTAACCTTAGCCATATCGAAAGGCATTACCATAGAACTTTTTGAGTGAATCATATGCTGCCTGTGCATCATCGTTGAATCATTCATCTGATAATGTTTATGATTATTTTTATCTTGTGCATAGGAATTGTTATGGACAAGTAGACATATAAAACTAAATGCGAAAAAAACAAATTTAGTTTTCCTTGAGATTAAATAGGTGTTCATCTTAGACTCCTTTAATATTATGTTTAACTATAACTATTAGACACATTACTTTTTGAAAACTTGCTGTAACGCTAAAGCCCATTTTTTAAATGCTGCAGTTTCTTTGCTAAATTATGTTTAGCTCTATGCAGCCGGGATTCTACTGACGCTACGCTAACATCCATAATCTTCGCTATCTCTTCGTAAGATAAACCTTCATAACGGTAAAGCAGCAAAGCAACACGCTGCTGGTCGGGCAGTGAATTGATTGCTTCTCGCACAATTCGCTCTGTTTCCTTTTTCTCCATAATTGAAGCTGGGTTTTCTTCGGATGAACCGGCAATTTCAAAACTTTCGCCATCATTTTCATTTATTATCGAAGGAGATGATTCCGTATTTATAGAAATCCATCTTTTAAATTTCTTTTTACGTTGGAGATTCAGCGAGAGATTTACAGCGATACGATAAAGCCACGTAGAAATTTTCGCATCTCCCCGGAAATGCTTTAGTGATTTATAAACTTTAAGAAAAACATCCTGAGTTACATCTTCTGCATCCTGCTTATTTCCCAGCATCCGGAATGCAACATTAAACATCATGGGGGAATACAGATTGAACAATCTTTTGAATGCAGACGGATTACTGTCCACAAGTTCCTGCCGAAGTTTCTCTTCAACTATTTCTGTTTTTACCAAAAGAGTTTTATACCTTGTGTTTTCACCAGCTTAAATTAACAAGAGGAACCAAATTAAGTAATAATGATAAATTAGTTTAAAGTAAAAGCAAAAAATTTTTAGAAATTAATACCTTATCAGAACCTAATGCCCGTTGTTAAAGCTCAGCAAGCTGGGCTGCTGAGCTTCTTCAATAGAAGTAATTAATTCCCGAATAGGGAAGTCTTAACGATTTCAAAGTATTAAATAATGCAATCGCTTCTTTGTATAGTTCTTTATTAGAATTTACAGCCTTAAGCATTATACTCATATCCATTGTAGAAATGATTCAAGCTAAAAATATCAAGCATTTTTTGAGACGGGAAAAATGCCGTCATTATTTTTCTTAACATATTTTTACCTGTTAGAATGTAATTACTTTTTCCGATTCAACTGTCCATTGTGTTAATTCTGCCATTGTGCTGATTTGTGCGCCTTCAATTAATTGAAGATTTTTAATTCCTCTTTCATCTGCACAGGTGCCTCAAATTTTTACTTTGCCGTTTTTATCAAAACTACGCGGAACATTTTCAGCGGGCAGTTTGAATTTGCGAATATAGTAAACTTCGCTTAAAGAGCTTAGTGGTTGTTCTCAGCATCATTAGCTAACGAAATGTCAGATTTTAAAGTTATCAGCGGCTAAATATTTACTCCTTTAAATGCCTGGTGAAAAGATAGTACAAAATGGGAAATGGACAGGTACTTTACTACTGACTGCTCGAGATTATTATATTCCATTTTATACTCCTTTTTAAATTATCTAATAAAATGTATATGTTATTGTTTACAGTTTTACTTATAGCCGCGCTTAAGCAAATACTTAGCTCCGGTTTCAAAAGCTTTTGCGTCCGGGACTTGAAATCCGAATGCATCGGCAAGGCGGTTTGTTACATTAAAAGCAAAGCAGACATTTAAAGCATCCATTATTTGTCCGGGTGTAACACCTGCATCCAAAACTTTCTTCATATCATTAGAGTTTACCGAATGTTCTAAAGTAAGTTTTTTAATGCAAATTAGTACTGCCTTTAAAGATTCTTCAATGGGCGCTGTTTCAAGATCTGAAAGCACAGCATCTACTTTTGTTTTATCTTTATATGCAATGGATGCAGTCGCAGTATGAGCGCCAATGCAGAATGAACATTCATTCAACTTTGAAATAAAAGCAGCAATCAACTCGCGTTCGGCAACAGACCATAAAGACGGGCCGCGCATTGTTTCATGAGTAAACTTTTTCATTTGGTTACCGTAAAATCCGGGGCGATAAAAAACTATTTTAGCAGCATCCGGTACGGGGTATCCTGAAAAAATCTTAATTATCTTAAATAAGATTTTAGTGCCGATGGTATATCCGTTGTTCAATACATTAAGACGCATATTTCGTCCTTCATTTATTAGCTGCAGCTTCGGTTAGTGCATTAATTGCAGCTTCGTATTGCCGTGAAGATTGACCAACCGCTACACAAATTATTAATTCAAAAATTTGATCTTCGCTTAATCCGGAAGCAATTAATTTTTCAACATCTTCGTCTGTAATCTTTTTAGACTGTAATGCAACTTTATTTAAAAGTGTATTTAAAGGTTTGTCAAAGACTGTATTCTCAAATGCAGCCTGTCGTTCCCTAGTAGATGCATTACCTTCGCCTTCAAGGATTCTTGTGATTATTGCTTTGTATGATGCTCGTCTTTTATAATTAGGCAAAATTAATTTATTCATTTAATTTTTATTTTCTGCAATAAATTTCAATTCTTTTGTCGATATGTAAGAAGCACGGACGCTATTAATATAGACTTTAGTTTCGATAAGTTCAAGATTATGCTGATTCTTGAAGCTGTTCTCAATGAAAAGCGATTTACCGGCAGTGTTAATTACCGGGATACTTGCTCACTTTTATGTCCTTTATGGCAGCTTACCGGCAATTGAACCGTTCCTTTACGGAATTAAACCTGCAGTAATAATTATTATTCTTAACGCAGTATACTAACTTGGAAAGAAAGCTATTAAAAGTTGGAAATTGTTATCGGTAGCCTTATTTGTAGCTTTATTTAATTTTATTGGATTTAATGAAATATTTTCTATTCTGTTAGGAGGAATATTCGGCGCTCTTTTTCTTTTGCTATCTGAAAAAAAGAATAGATTAAATTCAATTTCTCCTGCCGTGTTAATATCATTATTATTGATAAAACCGTTGATACGGACAATTGAAAAATCTGGTGTATCACTAGCAAGACTGTTCTTAACATTTCTGAAAATAGGAACAGTATGGTTTGGAATCGGGTACATTTTAAAAATCAAATAATAAAATTATTCTCAATTATTAATTTCTTTAATATCACTTTTGCATTCATCATCATCGCAACAAGCTAAATTGCCGGTTTTAGCTTTTTCTAAAGATTCCTTACCTTCTTTAAAAGCATAATAGGCTATCCCCAGCGAACCGAGGGTATCGATAAATCCAATTCCAAATAATTCATATAGCAAGCTTGCAGCAAGCAGAATGAATGATAAATAAAAACAAGTTCTAGTACAGTTTGCATCGGCTATAATAGCATCCGAGTTTAGTTGTTTGCCAACTTGCAACTTGGATTTCATCAGCCAGTACATTGTTAAAATAGAAATAGAAGAAATAATTATCCCGGCAAATGTTGTATGCGGCGTAGCTCCTTCTATTAAATTTATTACTGAAGCAGCAATTAGACCTAAGGTTAAAGCATAGAAACTATAGCCGGTTATTCTAAGCGCCGTCTTTTCAAATTTATCTTGTGTAACAACCTTGGAATATTTCATTCTTAAGACCATGTGAAGAATACCGATACCCGAAATAACTTCCACAAAACTGTCGACGCCAAAACCTAATAGCGCCAAGGTTTCATCTTTTGCGCCGAAGAATACCGAGACGATCCCTTCCACAAGATTGTAAAAAATGGTAAAGATGCTTAAAAGCAATGCCCATTTTAGTAATTTATTAGTATTATTATTCATTAACGTGCTCTTTCAATAGTTCAACTAAATTTTTAATATGATCGCCATCGATGCTGTAATAAACCATTTTACCGTCTTTGCGAAACTTTATAAGCTTTTCGCTTCTTAGTAATCTTAATTGATGCGAAACAGCCGAAACTGTAGAATTTATTACTGCAGCTAAATCGCAAACGCATAATTCATTTTCAATTAAGGCTAAAATAATTTTTAGTCTTGTGGGATCACCTAACAACTTAAATATAGCAGCTATTTGGGATGTCTCATCGCTGCCGGGCAATTTAGCTTGTGTCTTCTTTACTTTTATTTTATCTATAATTTGAATTTCACAAACAGGTGCTGTTTTATTCATAGCATAACTCACTTGAAGGATTGTTCAAATATACAAGTTCATAAGTGTTTAGTCAATAATGCATCGGGAGTTAATAACTGATGTATCGCGTTTTACTAAGAATTCTAATTTATTTTTTGCAAGTATTTAGCTCGTACCATCAGGAGAAACATCCAGTACATCCGATCAATTAAAGATAAGAAAAACAAAAAGAGAAGAAAGTATTTATGCCATCTTAAAAAGATAAATATTTTAGCGGCAAGAGGTTAGGAAACACTCGCCACTGTTAGCTTATAAAGTCAATATTTTATCTGATTCCAAATTCCATTGTTAAAGCTCAGCAAGCTGGGCTGCTGAGCTTCTTCAATAAAAGTAATTAATTCCCAGATAAGGAGGTCATTAAAGATTTCAAAGTATTGAACAATCCAACCGCTTCTTTATAAAGCTCTTTATTAGAATTTACAGCCTTAAGCATAATGCTCATATCCATTGTAGCTATAATAGTTTTTCCGTTATCTTCATAAACCGCCAATTTACAAGGCATGAAAATAGAAAAATGTGGAAAATCAGCCAGCAAAAGCGAAGCTGTTTTTGCCTGGCAAATTTCATAAATGAAAACTTTTCTTTTTATCGGGAAGCCTTTGCTCTCAACAATTTCATGGTAGTTATACGTTTTAAGTAAAGCAAATTTATAATTATTGCTTTCCGTTTGAACCTTATCTGCGATTTTATCGATTGATAAATCTGATGTTATTTTCAAAGTAAACATATCAATCATTTTTTGAGAGGGGAAAAATGACATGATTATTTTTCTAAACATATTTTCACCTATTAGAATGTAATTACTTTTTCAGATTCAACTGTCCATTGAGTTAATTCTGCCATGGTGCTAACTTGTGCGCCTTCAATTAGAGGAAGATTTTTTATTCCTCTTGCATCAGCACAGGTGCCGCATATTTTAACATGCCCGCCTTTATGTAAAACTGATTTAAGCATACGCTCAATGTTATAATATCCGGATGCTGTATTTTGATTCGGCAAAGCACAGGTTGCTGCATCAGCCATAAGAAAAATTCTTACTTCGTTTTCCGGGAAGTCTTTCTGGATTGTCATTGCAAGCCGCAGTGCGTTATATGCTTTTTCTGTTCCGTAAGGTGCATCGTTTATGATGATTAGATATTTCATGAATGTTTTCCTTTTTTGAATAATTGATTTTTATTGATTTATGATTTTTTAGTACCTAAAATTCCATAATGATATGGCGGAAGTGAAATAATATTGCTCCTTAAATTGAATCCTGCCGACTTTAGCCATTCGATACATTGTTCCGGCTTTGGTCTAATATCCATAGAAGGACCACGCGGAGTTGTTGAAGAATAAATCCAATGAATGACTCCAACTTTGCCGTCATGTTTTAAGATGCGGTAAGCTTCTTTCAATAATGAAACCGGTCCTTCTGCATGAAGAATGTTAAAGAGCATTGCATAGTCAACCGATTCATCTTTAAGCTTTGTTCCTTCTTTTACAAAATCATTTTGATGAATAATAATGTTTAATAATTTTTCTTCTTCAATTCTTTGAGACAAACGCGTAATCATTTCTTTATCAATATCAAAGGCATGTATCTTACCTTTAATAATTTTTGCAGCGGGAATAGTAAACGACCCGTAACCGGAGCCAAACTCAACCACGTCATTAACTTTATCATCTAATTGAAGTTGTGTAAAAATATTTTGAAAATCAAAGAATGATTCCCAGTAGGTTTCTTCCGGCATTCCGCTTTCACGAATTTTCATATTAAATTATTCTCTCTCCAGATTCGATTGAATCTCTAAGTGTTAAAATGGAATCATACACTTTAGGATTGATTAAGCTATAGACCACATTATTTCCACTTCGCGTTTTAATTACAAAAGATTTACCGCATAGAGTTTAAAGATGCTTTGTAATATTTTCTTCATTTAGATTCAGTAAGCTTGCAACTGCGTCTGAGGTAACTTCCTTATCATAAATCGAGCATAATATTTGAATGTTAAGAGAATCGGAAAATAGTTCGGCTATTAGCTCATTTGATTTTGAATTCAACATATTTTCACCTAATCAGATTGTTAATTGGTTTGGATCTTTAATCCGGCAAAGCGCCATGAGTTAACATCGTCTTGAAGAATCGTTGTTTTAAATCCTTTGGTGGTTAAAATCTTTGCAGCTTCCGGAGCCATTACGCAGTATTTACCGCGGCAGTAAGCTATAATCTCTTTACCGGCAGGTAAGTTTTTTATTTTACTTTTCAGTTCTGCCATAGGAACAGAAACGGCGCCGGGCAAATGCCCGTTCATGTATTCTTCTTTCGGTCTAACATCAATTATTGTAACATCACTTTTTTTAATCTTTAATTGTAATTCTTTTATAGAGATCGGCTCTAAAACACTTCTTTCCTCAAGGAATGTTTTTACAGCTTCTCTTAATTCGGCGGCGCTTTGCTCGGCGAGAGTTTGTAAGCTTTTCCAGTATTTTATTACGTCATCTGATGCAATGAAATAGATAACACGAATTCCTTCTTTTCTGCTCTGAACAATCTTTGTATTCTTTAGGATTTGCAAATGACGAGAGGTGTTGGCAAAATTCATATTGGTTTCTTTGGTTAAAGAGTCCACATCTTTCTCGGCTTGTGAAAGGATGTCCAGTATTTCAAGTCTTTTGGGACTTGCGAAAGCAGCCGCAATGTTTGCAAGCTGCTGGAATGTAATATCCTTAAATTCTCTGCCTGTCATAATTCGTTCTAAAATAATTATTCAATTGATTGATTGAATAATAGCAATTTGATTTGATAAAAACAAAC
>Ga0075269_10000163_pt1 | contig 11360 bp, 9 predicted proteins | sample SF_Rice_5C_0N_10_FD_69773 | JGI IMG/M metagenome (GOLD analysis project Ga0075269, IMG submission 69773) | Rice paddy soil microbial communities from Twitchell Island, California, USA - SF_Rice_5C_0N_105 | ecosystem: Environmental > Terrestrial > Soil > Paddy field/soil | place: USA: Twitchell... | reverse complement strand
ATTATATGGCTCCTTTAATACACCGTGTGCTCCGCTTCCCAATAGTGCATCTAATATAATATCACAATCTGCTAAGTATCTTAGATCTTTCTCCGTTTCAAATCTTTTTATAAAAATCTCCTGATTGGTCTGCGATAATAAAGTGAGTATCTTGAAATTTGCACTGCAATCCGGGGACATATCTTCTTCACTGCCCAGATGAACAATGATTACAGAAAAGCCATGATTTGAAAATTGTCTTGCAGCTGCAAAACCATCTCCTCCGTTATTCCCTTTACCGCAAATAATACCTAGTTTTCCTCTTTTCTTTAGATGCTGTGTTTTTTCAAGTACAATTGAGAAGATTTGAATAGCTGCATTTTCCATTAATACGAGCCCCTGAATGCCCAGTTGATTGATGGCAAAGGCGTCTATATCTCTAACCTGATCAGTTGAATATAATGGTATCATTAAAATGTCTGCGGAAAAATTGTCTGTTTCTTTTTACAAAGATACTGTCAATTTTAATTATATGAAAAGTGATTTTGTTTTTTTCTCTTTCCCAAATTCCGTTTGGGAACGCTGCTACTGAAACTCCTTTCCAGTATCCCCAACTAGAAGATTGGAATAAAATAGAATATTTTTACTTCATAAAAGAAGTAATAAGCCCTATCAGTGACCCTGGCGCTATTCCAATAATAATTACAAGAAGTACGGAAATAATTACTGCTGCTAAGCCTGAAGAACTTCTCTCAAACATTACTTCTACTTCAGGCTCTCTGAAATACATCAACACAACAACTCTAATATAGAAATAAACGCTGATTACACTAGATAACACCCCGGCAATTGCAAGCCAGGTAAGATGAGCTTTTATAGCTGAGATAAAGATATAATATTTTCCGAAGAAGCCTGCAAACGGCGGAATGCCTGCTAATGAAAACATTATAATCGCGAGCAGAGATGCTAATACAGGATTTCTTGAAGCTAAACCAGAATAAGATTTCAATTCAAGGTTTGCTTCTTCCCTTCCCTCAATCAGCGCAACAATTCCGAAAGCGCCTAAATTCATAAATGTATATACTGCCAGGTAAAAAATAATTCCTGCGATTCCCTCGTAGTTGCCTGCCGCAAGGCCGATTATCATATAACCCGCATGTGCTATCGAAGAATATGCAAGCATTCTTTTAATATTTGTTTGGGATATGGCAACTATACTTCCGAAGAACATCGATAGTACTGCAATAACAGCTAAATACGGCTCAAAAATATTCCCAACTGCATTATTGATTAAAATCCCCATCATAATTATAATCGCACTAAAAGCCGCAGCTTTACCGCCTGTAGAAAATAATCCTCCGATTGTCGATGCTGAGCCATGATAAACATCAGGTACCCACATGTGGAATGGGAATGCAGCTATCTTGAATGAAAATCCGATTAAGAATAAAAGAATACCGGCATCAAATAACAGATTATATCTGAGCAGTAAAAACTTAGAAGCTATGATATCAATTGAAGTAGATTGAGCAGTGCCGTAAATTAATGCAATTCCGTAAACTACAAACCCGGTTGCGAAAGCGCCTAATAGAAAATATTTCAATGAAGCTTCGTTGGCGTTAAGTCTTTTTCTATTTACACCGGCTAATGCATAAAAGCTAACCGACATTACTTCAAGTCCGAGGAAGATTATAAAAAGATCTTTCGCTCCGGCCATCAGCATCATTCCAAGAACTGAGCACTGAAGCAGTAAATAATATTCCCCATAATATGTTCCGTACTTTTTTAAATAATCCATCGAAAGAAGTGTAACAATAGCAGCCCCGAATGTGAATATGAAATAAAATACATTTACGTTGCCCCCGGTTGCAAGCATATTCTGAAATACAACGGAAATGGAATTTACAGTAATCAGAGAGTAAAATCCCGAAGCAAGAAAAATAATTACTGAGACCCAGGGTAAAACGGCTTCGCTCCTTTTTAAGTACATTTCGATCAATAGAGAAAGCAAAATACCCCCACCGAGTATAATTAAGGGTAAGATATTGTAAAATTCTTGAATATTGTTCAGCATAATATTATTCTATAAATAAAATGTCTTCGTCTGTTTTTTCAATTGTTAATTTATGTTCTTCGCCAATATGTAGGGCTAATTTTATATGATTTTTGAAATCAAAAATATTTTTGTCCTTTTCAACTGCAATAAGCTTTATGGTTTCAAACTTCGAGACTGCTTCTTTCAGGTTCTTGAACTGTTTAAAATATATTTCCGTAAAGCTTTCAGTCTCATTCAAATATATAGACTTAGAGTTCGGCGAAAAATCCGTGATAATATCATCTTCGATTATCACCTTAAGCAGTAAGCATTTGAACGGAAGCAAAACCCTGCTGCCGTAATAAAGCCCGGTTAAATTATTCTTCAATGCTTCTTCGATTGTTTTCATATACTACCCTTTCCCATAAAAGAAAACCAGCCAAATTACAGTAAAAATAGGAACAAGTATTACCAGTGAATATTTAATTATGTAGCTGAAAAAGCTTGGCATTTCTATTCCCGCTCTCTCGCTTATTGATTTTACCATGAAATTAGGCCCGTTCCCGATATAAGAAAGCGAACCGAAAAATACTGCGGCAACTGATATTGCCTGCAGATATACGTCATCAATAGAAACAAATTGAATCACATGTGCCTTATTCGCAACATCTAAACCGTACTTTCCCATTGCTGCACTTAAAAAATTTATATATGTCGGAGTATTGTCTAGTGCAGCAGATAAACCGCCAGTAGCCCAATAAAAGACTCCTGCGTTTAATTTACTGCCTAATAAATGTGCTTCCTCTGCAATTAGTTGTAATGCAGGAACCATTGTAGCAAAAATTCCAAGGAACAAATAAGCAACTTCTTTTATCGGCTCAAAATCAAATTCGTTATCTTTCAATATTTCATTGTCGGCGTATCTATATGAAAGAAATACTACAGCAAACATTATTATCTCTCTTAAGCCGAATGGTAGCGGTGACAAGCTCGGTATCCAGGAAATAACGACAGGGTCAATAAACACGGCTAAAATTATTATTGCAAGAAATATTAAATTCCTGGTCCCTTTAAACTGTATCTTTCCGCTGTATTCAATTCCTTTTTCTTCTGCTCTTTTATTATTGATATCAAATAAATAAAAAGCTAACAGTATAAGTAAAACTGCAGGCAGCCAGATGAACCAAACATTTTTTATAACCCAGAAGAAGGGAACACCGCTCAAGAAGCCTAAGAAAAGCGGCGGATCTCCTATCGGAGTTAATGCGCCTCCAACATTACTTACGATGAAAATAAAGAAAATAATATGATACGGTTTAATCCGGTTTCTATTCATTCTTATAAAAGGCCGAATTAAAAGCATCGAAGCACCGGTAGTTCCAATTATGTTTGATATAACTGCTCCCGCAAATAAAAATACAACGTTCACAAATGGAGTTGATTTTTTATTCACTTTGATCAGGATTCCGCCTGAGGCAACAAACAATGAGCTCAATAAAGCAATGAATGAAATATATTCTGCTAAAGCGTGAACCAGGCTTTGGTAATTATTTAGAATAAAAACATAATAAACTACTACAATTGCACCGAGTAAAATTGAAACTTTCGGATAATGCTTCTCCCAAAAATGTTTATAAAAAATCGGCCCCGTTGCTATCATCAACAGAAGAAGCAAAAATGGGATAATCATCCATGCTGCTGGTAATAATTTCTCGGAAGCAGATGATGTATTTAAAACATTAGTTAAAGTACCTGATGCTTTTTGCCCAACAGCCTGTGCAGCTGTAGCATTCAAATTGAGAAAGAACAAAAATGAAATGGTAATGATTAAAATTCTCTTTATCTTTTTACCATGATTTAACACCATTCATTGCCCCATGGTAAGTATTATTTAATCCGATTGTCTTAACCGGCAAAACTTGCTGTATTACATTCTGTGTTGATTTTGCCGAGACGTTTAAGAAAGTACTCGGATAAATTCCTATCCAAATTACAAAAACGAATATTGATGCAAGTATAAACATTTCCCTTTTATTCATATCGGTTAGATTGTTCATCTTCGGGTTCTTAACTTCACCGAAGATAATTTTCTGATACCACCATAAGAGATAAACTGCGGCAAAGATTACTCCGCTAGTCGCAAAGATTGTATAAGACCAATTATTTAATACCGGGGATTTAAATGAACCCAGAAGTATTAAAAACTCTCCAACGAATCCGTTCAATCCGGGAAGACCGACTGACGACAAGGTTGCTATCATTAAGAATGCTGAATAAATCGGTACTATCTTAGCAAGTCCGCCATACTCTGATAGCTCTCTGGTATGAGTCCTCTCATAAATAACTCCTACCATTAAGAATAAAGCTCCTGTCGATAATCCGTGATTGACCATCTGGATTACAGCACCCTGTATTGATTCCTGGGTTAGTGCAAAAATTCCCAGTACTACAAAACCTAAGTGTGCAACTGATGAGTAAGCTACAAGCTTTTTCATATCTTTTTGAACCATCGCAACAAGTGCGCCGTATATAATGCCGATTATCGCAAGTACTGAAATATATGGAGCGAAAGTTACTGCGGCTTGAGGGAATAACGGTAAACAAAATCTAAGCAAGCCGTAAGTCCCCATCTTTAGCAGGACTCCTGCAAGTATAACACTACCGGCAGTAGGCGCTTGTACATGTGCGTCCGGCAGCCATGTGTGAAGCGGAAAGATCGGCACCTTAATAGCAAAACTAAATGCAAATGCAAGGAACATCCACTCCTGTATTGTAGTCTGGATTGTAGGTCCTACACTGTATAACTCAATTAAATCTGTAGAGAAATGCCCAAGTGGAGTGGATGCATAAACTGCAAGCCAGATTATAGCAACGAGCATCAGTAAACTTCCGAACATTGTATATATGAAGAACTTCACCGAAGCATATACTCTTTGATCTCCTCCCCAAATACCGATTATAAAATACATCGGTATAAGCATTGCTTCCCAGAAGATATAAAATAAGAACAAATCTAAAGAGACAAATACTCCGAGCATTCCGACTTCAAGCATCAGCATGAAGAACGTAAATTCTTTTACTTTAATAGTTATTGCTTTCCAGCTTGAAAGCAAAGTTAAGGGGGTAAGAAATGTAGTCAATAATACAAGCAGAAGAGAAATACCGTCGATGCCGACATGATAGCTGATATGAAGATTCGGGATCCAATTGAAGTTATCAATTATTTGGAAACCTCCCTTGTTTATATCATATTCAGCATAAATGAATAATGAAATTATAAAAGTGATTATTGAAAAACCAAATCCGAAATATTTAATAAAATTTTCTTTACTCTTGTTTATAAATAAAAGTAATAATCCCCCCGCTAAAGGAGCTAGTAGTAAATAAGATATTAAATGGTTGTTTTCCATAAATCGTAAAACTTGCCTTAATTAAAAACTTAGAATTAACCAGAATAATGCAGCCGCTATACCGAGCATCATCATCAATGCATAGAATTGTGCAACGCCTGTTTGAATTTTCCTAATATATTTAGAAACAGATCCAATTAGTGTAGCTGTACCGTTTACTACGCCGTCTATTATTTTGCTGTCGGTAAATTTCCATAGAACTGTTTCTGATCCTTTAACAATCGGGTTAACTACTACTGCATTATATGCTTCGTCAACAAAATATTTATTAAGAAGAAGTTTGTACCAGCCATTGAATTTCTTGCTGTACGCTTCAGGTAAGGCTGTTCGTTGTAAATACAAATACCTGGCATAGTATATACTTGCAGCAGCACCGACTACTGTGATTACCATTAACAGAATCTCCTGCCCATGACCGTATGAACCGTACACCGCAAGCTTATTATTCGCGGATGAAAAAATCGGCTCAAGCCAATTCTCAAATGCATTGCCGTTAGGGCCTGAAAATATTTCCGGTATACCGATAAAACCGCCGATTGCAGATAAAACTCCTAAAATTATTAAAGGAATAGTCATTATATTCGGAGATTCATGCGGATGTTTATCATGCCCGAATCTTTCTTTCCCGTAAAATGTAAGATAGACAAGGCGAAACATATAAAAGGCGGTTAATAAAGCAGTAAATGCGCCTATTATCCAATAATAAATATTACCGTTTGCAAAGGAATACCAGAGTATATCATCCTTGCTGAAGAATCCGGAGAAAGGCGGTATACCTGAAATTGCTAACGATGCTACCAGAAATGTAATGAATGTCTTAGGCATATACTTTTTCAGCCCGCCGTAGTTCTGTATGTTTTGATCATCGTGCATTGCATGAATTACCGAACCGGCACCAAGAAATAATAATGCTTTAAAGAATGCATGGGTCATTACATGAAATATACCTGATGCAAAAGCTCCGACTCCCATAGCAAGGAACATGTATCCAAGCTGACTGATTGTCGAATAAGCTAATACTTTCTTAATATCATTCTGCACAAGCCCGATTGTTGCCGCAAATAGCGCTGTTAAAACTCCGACTACTGCTACAACAGTCATTATCGCAGGCGCAGATGCAAATATAATTGAGCACCTTGCAACCATATAAACTCCTGCTGTAACCATTGTTGCAGCATGAATTAATGCTGAGACAGGTGTCGGTCCAGCCATAGCATCGGGCAGCCAGACATATAGTGGGATTTGCGCAGATTTTCCAGTAGCACCTATGAAAAGAAACAGGGCAATTAAATTAAAAGTACCGGTTGATATATTGATGGATGCTGCTCTCGAAAAAACATCATTAAAGTTTAAGCTTCCGAAAGTTAGATAAATTAAAAACATTCCTAATAAAAACCCGAAATCACCTATTCTATTTACTATAAATGCTTTCTTTGCGGCGTCGCTGGTTGTACTCTTCTCAAATTTCCTATCATACCAGAATCCTATAAGAAGATATGAACAAAGTCCGACTCCTTCCCATCCTAAAAATAAAAGTACAAAGTTATCTCCAAGTATTAAATTCATCATCGCAAAGATGAAGAGATTCAGGTATGCGAAAAATCGCCAGAAGCTCTTATCGCCATGCATATACCCGATCGAATAGACATGAATGATAAACCCGACCCCGGTTACTATCAGCGCCATTACTAACGAAAGCTGATCAACCTGGTAAGCAACATTCACATTAAGTCCGCCGACATTCATCCATGAAAATAAATTTACTATTGTTTGTCTCTGTTCAACAGGTAGGTTTAATGTCTGGAAGAAAGCACCGAGTACAATAAGAAAGGATATGCCGATTGTTCCGCTTCCTATAACGCCGATTATTTTTTCATTTTTAATTTTACTACCGAATAATCCGTTTATTATAAATCCGGCTAACGGAAGTAAAACAGTTAAGTATATTAATTGAATCATAAATTTAGTATCAATAAAATTTTCAAGGCTTAATAGACTCTTTATTAAAAATCTTTATTCCAAAACAACAATTCATTAACTATTATAACTTTATCAATTAAACCCAACAACCTAACCTCTAAATCTAGTATCCAGTGGCTAGCATCTACTCTACTAACAGCAGATAAAAAGCTTGGGAAGATTCACCACTTTAGAATATTTATCTCATCAATATTCATTGTCAGTTTGTTCCTGAACATTGCAATAATTATTGCAAGCCCTACAGCAGCTTCTGCTGCGGCAACAGTCATAACAAAGAATACAAATAACTGCCCTATGGAATTTCCCAGATAAGATGAAAAAGCCACAAGAGTTAAGTTTGCTGAATTCAGCATCAGCTCTATTGACATAAATACAATTATTGCATTACGTCTAATTAAAACGCCGGTAACGCCTGAAACAAACATGAAGGCGCTTAAAATTAAATAGTACTCAATTGGAATAATCATTTCTCTATTCGAATTTCTTTTTTGCTAAGACCAATGCACCGATTGTTGCTGCCAGCAGCAAATAACCTGCAGCTTCAAACGGCAGTATATAATTTGTATATAATTCCCTTCCAATTTCCTCTATTGTTCCTGCTTTAACGCTAGCCGCGACCGCAGGATTTTCCGAAGATGAAGGTTTAGATAAAAAAATCAAGTATATAAGCTGAAGAAAAACAAGGGCTGCAATAACCACAGCAAATATTTTTATTTTTGGATGTATGCTGAATAGCTTCTCATGCTCGGGCTTTAGTAGCATAATAACAAAAAGGAATAAGACCATTATTGCACCGGCATATACAATAACCTGAGTAACCGCTATGAACTGTGCATTAAGAAGCAGATATAATCCTGCAAGTGCAGCGAAATTTAATATAAGGAATAAAGCGCTAAATACCGGATTAGAACGCGTGATCATCAATATAGCCGATACCGCAGCTATAATCGCAAAAACAAAAAATAATATTATCTCAAGAGGCATTATATTCTAATAATTGTTTTATTTATATTTATTAAACATAGAACTAAAAACTAAATAAATTGGATTTATCACGACTTCTCACAACAAACCACATACGACAAACCATTAACTAAAAACCACAAACAACTTACGTTTTTATCCGCATACCCCTGCTTAATAAACCATAAAAAAGCCAACTAGAATTACTTAGATAATTCAATTTTTATTTACATTCTGCTAATATGCATTCAAGCATTTAGGGAGTGTTCCTGTATATCATTCTTGCGAATGGAATGGTTTCCCTTACGTGGTCAAGTCCACATATCCATGCTACAGTTCTTTCTATCCCAAGCCCAAATCCCGAATGCGGAACCGAACCGTATCTCCTTAAATCAAGATACCATTCGAAAGCTTCCTGCGGCAAGTTCTGCTCTTGAATCCTTTTAACAAGTAAATTATAATCGTCTTCCCTCTGGCTGCCGCCGATTATTTCGCCGTAACCTTCGGGAGCTAACACATCAACTGCTAATGCAAGTTTATCATTCTGAGGGTCGCGCTTCATGTAAAATGCTTTTACTTCGGCAGGATAATGATGAACCATCACCGGCTTATCAAACTGATTTGAAACTACCGTTTCATCAGTTCCGCCTAGATCATTACCCCACACAAATCCTATTTCGTTCTTCTTTAATATATCAACTGCCTCGTCATAAGAAATTCTCGGCAGAGGCTTCTTAACATTCTGAAGCTTAGTAGTATCACGTTCAAGAACTTTCAATTCTTCCGCTCTGTCTTTAAGGACTGTTTGAACTACATATTCTAAAAAGTCTTCTGCCAGATCCATGTCATCGTTCAATTCTGCAAATGCAACTTCCGGCTCAACCATCCAAAATTCGGTCAAATGTCTTCTCGTTTTGGATTTCTCAGCCCTGAATGTTGGACCAAAAGTATAGACCTTGCCTAAGGCCATAGCGCCGGCTTCGGCATAAAGCTGTCCTGATTGGGATAAATATGCTTTACCTAAATCAAAATATGGCGTTTCGAATAAAGTAGAAGTTCCTTCGCATGCTGCAGGCGTAAGAATAGGTGTATCTAATAAGGTAAAACCGTGTGAATCAAAATAATCCCTAACCGCTTTTATAATTCTATGACGTATCCTTAAAATTGCTACTTGTTTGTTTGAACGTAACCATAAGTGACGGTTGTCCATTAAGAATTCTACGCCGTGGTCTTTTGGAGTAATAGGATAGTCTTTTGCTTCGGATATAATTTTCAGTCCGGTTGCATCTAGTTCATATCCGCCAGGTGCTCTTGGCTCTACTTTGACTTTTCCGGTTACTTCAATAGAAGATTCCTGGCCTATTGTATCAGCAAGGTCAAAAATTTCTTCCGATACATTGCTTTTAAAATAAACACATTGAAGAAGTCCTGTGCCGTCTCTTAAAATTAAAAATTTTATTTTCCCGCTGGATCTCTTGTTATAAAGCCACCCTTTTAATGTGACTTCTTGTCCGACAAACTCACCTAAATCTTTAATCAATTTAAACTATAATTTTAACTTTAATTCAAATTTCTAAATTTAAGTTTCAAATATATGAACACACTGCTATAAATGCAAAATAAATGACTTTATCGTGATCATATATCAAAGTTAAAATCTCCGAATTTTATTTATATTACATCTTAAATAAATTATTTCTACTATTATTTTCATTAACTATTTCCACCCGAGGTCACTGAGTAGTTCGTCTTTTTCATTTCAGTTTTAGTTTGAGTAATAAGACGAACGTATCGAAGTGACCTTTAGTCAGCCTACGTTATATTTCAATTCTAATCCTCGCTCCCAAACTCCATTTAGAAACGCACCCCAGTGCGGTCACACTTACTTTCCCCTAACCTCTTTCCCAAACTCCTTTTGGGAATAAACCCGCATATCCCAATCCCCAATTTATTATTACTTTTATAAACTTATTTTCGCACAAGACATTATAACTCGCCTTTAAAATTTATTTTTGAATTATAATAATATTGTTTAAAATTAACGGAAAGCGGTAATTATTTAATGACGTAACTCAGCTACTTTGGTTTAATGGATCAGATCGTTTATTCCATCAATCCAATTCTCCGCGTATATGATTTTCGTAAGGTGGCTTATTAATTATCAATAAAATTTTATACTTTAGTATTCTCTTTATTGCCGTCATGCTTATGAATTTTTCATTATGTCAGGCCAAATACTTTTCTAATCGCAAAATATATTCCCCTAATAAAAAGTATTATGCTCTTATAACAACTTATCATTTCAATGCCAAAAACAGAATTAAAAGAAAAAGTGAAAACTTTTCTTCCGGGCGTAACCCATTAGATTCCAAAAACATCACATCCTACGAGAGCAAAATCGAATTCTTTTCATCGAAACATAAACTATTGGCTTCGAAAAGTTTCATATCATTTGATCATGAACATGGTATAATATTCTAAATTCAAAATAGACCGGCAATTTAAAATTCTTCGTATTTTATGGAAGCATACAAGGCGGCCATCAGCCGGGGCACCTGTCGATATATTTTTAAAATATTCATTATAATAAAATAATTGAACCCGATCCTCTCTTCGGAATTCTTATAACGGGAGATTTCACTTTAACACAAGGCGACAGTATAATTATTAAGGTTAGTAATAAACTTCCTAACGGCAAGCCTCATGCTGAATTTAAAACCATTAACTTAAATAAAATTCATTCTTCACACCATCGAGTCACTGAGTAGTACTGATTCTTATCGGGATGAGCCTTTTTGTTTTCCATTGAGTAACTTTTTGCCCTCTCAGTGTTATTATGTATAATAATCTTCTTAATAGCAATCCTAACCTTAATTGGATTTCAGATATCCAATATCTCTAATTTTAATAGTCATTAATTATCATCATTACTTCATTATCATCGTAAGTTAATTAGCTTTTTTATTATTATCCTCTGTATAACTCTGCGCCTT
>Ga0075269_10000162_pt1 | contig 11363 bp, 5 predicted proteins | sample SF_Rice_5C_0N_10_FD_69773 | JGI IMG/M metagenome (GOLD analysis project Ga0075269, IMG submission 69773) | Rice paddy soil microbial communities from Twitchell Island, California, USA - SF_Rice_5C_0N_105 | ecosystem: Environmental > Terrestrial > Soil > Paddy field/soil | place: USA: Twitchell... | reverse complement strand
TTTCTTGATATAACTATGTTCAGTGTCTAGCATAATGACGCATCATTTTTCATTAACACCTAACTTTAGTTAGGTGATTATGTATAAAGCGCATTTACACATTAACGGTTTTAACCGTTTACGCCCACTTGCTTTACACCACTGCTTTTATATTGTCTGATTTATATAACTATGGTAAACTGTTAAAACAGTTAAAAATTATATTATTCTGCCACTAAAGTCCACCTAACTAAAGTTAGGTGTTAATGTTATTATTAAAAATTCTCTATTATCCTTTAACTTAATGACATTGCCTTCCCAAGGTGGGGACAATGTGCTTTTTTAACTGTTAGGTTAATAAGATTTCAGAGCCGAATTGACCGTATAAAAAATGAGTCAATAATAAACCGTTGAAACGGTTATATCAACTTATTTTTAGTATCATTAACCCACGGATTAATCCGTGGGTTAATGATAAAAAAGGCAAGGATACAGAACCGTTTTAACGGTTTGTAATTTTATGCGGTCAATTTAAAATGTTAAAAAATAATATTGTTGATAAGTTAAGCATGACCACTAACCAAGAGAAGTGTCCCCTCCAACGGAGGGGTGGGTTAATGATAATGCCTATTCACTAAAATTATTATTTATTCTTTTAACAGGGTTCTAATTAAATAGATATTATTTTAGAAAGAAAAACCTATCGAAAGACGGCTTACATTACTGAAGAAACTATCAATCTTAGAAAACGAATAATTTGCTTCAACCTTATTCCCTGCTATGGTCGTGTTGAAACCTACACCCGCAGACCATGACATGATATCCCGGTTTGTTTGATAACCTGCTCTCAATGAGATCATACCCATATATTGATATTCCATACCTATATTCACCCGTTCGGAATAACTGTTGGAATGAAGGTAATCAACTGCAAGTTTAATATTTTGATCTTTGGTAATTTCAGGATTTATGAAATCCATCAGACTGATTGCTCCTCCCATTGAAAATGTTAAAGGAAGCTGTTCATCATTCAACTCTCTTTTCACATTTGAAGCAAAATTTCTTATTGCCATCGCAAAAGCAAAGTCCTTATATCCGGTATTAAATTTAATTCCGGCATCAAATGCCAATTTAGCAATATCATTATTTTTGCTTATCCCGTTAGAGAAATCATTATTACCTAAGTTTTGCCCGACATACTTTATCGTTCCGCCGATTGAGAACTTTTCACTTATTGCTTTCGCATATGATAATCCGAATGCGTATGCACCTACATTCTGCATTACTCCGTCATCCACATATCCTGCAGCACCTATTGTCGGGCTTAATCTTGTTGCATACATCGTTCCGTAATCTACAGTTAAAAAGCTCAAGCCGACTGCGCCGAAATTACCCATACTGTAATCTATACCTCCGCCGAGGTAATTAATGTTCGCAATCCACTGAGTATAATCAACAGTTACATCAAACGATTTCTGAATATCTACCAAGCCGGCGGGATTATAAAACATACTTTCAGCACCTGCACTTAATGTTGTATATGCCTCGCCCATTGCGCTTGACTTCGGTGAGATACTAACAAGAAGAAAGTCCATTGTACTCTGACCGACTTTATTTAACGCTACTTGAGCATAGGGTTCTGAATAAAATAAAAACCCTAATGCGGTTATTAATATTAATTTTAGATATCTCATTTATAAAATCTCCTTTGCTTGAATTATCTAATGACGATAAATTTTTGATAAGAAGTATCGCCATTCAGCGTTTGGAATACTGCGATATAAATTCCGGAGGAAATAATTTGTCCGCTACTGGTGGTTAAATCCCAAGGTTCAAATCCGCCGCGGCCGAGCTTGCTGGGATGCGGCAACGTCCGTACAAGATCGCCGTTCTCAGTAAATATTTTAATTGTGCATGTTGACGGCAAATTATAAAACCCCACAAACTGATTATTGTTGGAAGCAGATCCGAATGTACCCCCATTTATAAAATAAGGATCGCTTACATTACATGGATTTGGCGCCACTCTAATTTTAGATAGATCATCCTGCGGCGGATTCGGCGGAATTACAGCATCAGTCCCGCTTGAATTATCCTGAACCCAAAGCCTGCTGCTGTACATTATCTTTCCCCGGGTGGTTGGATCTGCATTGGGGTCGTTTGGATCAATCAATGCTTTTGCCTGTATATAGTAGTGGTAATTTGCACCGTAAATTATAGAAGTATCGTTAAATGTATGTATTACATTTGAAGCATTTCCGTCATATATAGTTTGATAGAAAACTGTATCTAAACGCGAAATCCTTCTCATAATTCTGTATCCCGCAAAGTTCGGCATTGATTCCGCATTTGCATCCTGCCAGGTTAACTCTACTCTGTTAGAATATGCATCAATTGCCATAGAACTTGGCGGTGCCGGTTCTAAAGGAATTTTATAACTATGATCATAATTCCATTTTGCTCTATAGGCTGATAACATAACCGAGTCTATTCCCCTACTCACCCATCTGTCTTTTGCTTTATCAACTTCCCTTGCATCGGTCGGGAATGCAAAATTGGACGGCAGCCAGCCTGTGTTTGGATTTGGCATGTCTGGCGGATTTTGTAATGTGCCGCTTAACCACTTTGCCCCGACTTCATTTGCTGCCTTTTCATCTATTCCTGCGACTCCTGTTGCATATACGATATGAATCTTTTGACCGGGTGCTAATTGATAAGGACCAAATGAAGAATGCATTAATGATTGATTGCTCGTATAACTCCCGCCGTCATAGTTGTAAAAACTTGGCGTGCCTAACTCATCAGTATTTAATCCATGATGTGTGCCCGGTATTATACTTCCGAATGTACTGCTCATAGGGTTTCTGTCAGCATAGCCGCCTTTAATTGCCCAAAAGCTTGCACTTCCGTATGGATCGTCTGAAGGCTGAAATGCTGAGGATATCTTAGTATCATTACCTACATATGTAGTTAATGGTTCGGCAGGGTCATCAACATCATCGGCTGTACTTGAGTATGCATTTTTTGAAGCATGCAGAATAGTATAAAAATCCATCAAATAACCTGTCAGTCTACCGTTTTGCAATGCTTCAGCCGGAGCCCCCATTTGATCGCCTGAAGCTTGAGGATCGTCGGCACTGTATTCGTAAAATACCCGGAGGCTGTCACCTACTCGCCCTCCGTAATAATGCTGCCATGTATATGTATTTCTAAAAGTATTGCCTGTCGCTACTTGAGGGTTTTGGCCGTTAGAGAATTGTACATTATACATATTCTGGGACATAAGAATATACAGGCTGTCATAAGTCTGAGTGCCTACATTCGTAAACACTAAATCGAATATCACATAATTATTATTATAATTTTGCCCCCATGCCAACGCTTTTCTGCTGACGGTTATATCATACATATATTTATTGGTAACCGTAATCATCTGGTCGGCTGTTATTCCGCCCGTAAATTTTGAAGCCTGATTGTATTGTGATTTCGGATCCCGCACTAAATTTGCGGCATCTGTTCCAACTTGTATTGGAGTATAATCGTATCTAACATAGCTTTGAATGGGCGCTGCTAAGACTCCTGTATTAAACGGAGAAGGATAATTTGCACCTACAAGATTATATACTGCAGCAGTATCGTACTGTTTTGTTGTATCTGTCTGATATTTATTAAACCAGTGAGGCACCCCGATACTATAGCCCATACCATTGTTTGCCTGGGCTGATTGAAGCCTATTAAACATTATATCGTAATCGTTAGGAAAAAATATTGGGGGGACTACACTTCCGCCAACTCCGTAATCTACCATTCCTGTCCACATCCTGCCGATCCATATTTCATTTGTATTCTGTGCTTTTATATTTATTCCTGATATTAGAAATAGAAAAAGCATAGCAAGCAAATGAACTTTTTTTATTAAGGATATTTTTTTATTAAATTTCATTTAATTCTCCATCATTAGTTTTTAAGCTTGACTCACTTATAAATCAACCCGCATTCCGAACCAGATATCTCTCGGCTGCCCCCATATCCAGTAGGTATTGCTCGGATTTACTATATAAGACTTGGAAGCTGACCTTGATTCGCCGACTTTATCTGTGCCGCCTATATATTGCCCCGGGTTTTGTGCTCTCAACTGATCGTATTGAGATGAGTTATACATGGGGAGATGAAGAGATGCCATATATTTTTTGAAATCATCTGTACCGCCTATGCCGTCATCAAATGCATACCCGTTTGACATTTCATTAACTTTAATGTTAAAGAAATTACTTATATCTAAATACAATGATGTGCTGATTCCTCCGACTTTAATTGCCTTCGAAATTTTTAGGTCAACCATATAATAATCCGGCCATTCAAGTATAACAGGGTCTTTTAAACCAAGAGGATTCCAATCGGAAGGATTGAAATAATCCCCTGCTTTATAAGTCGCAAAGAAAGATATATTCCAGTCGCCAAGCAAATGAGACCCCCATACATCCGGGCCCCATTTATCAGGAGTTCTGAATGTTATATTTGCATTAACTTGAGGTTGGGGAAGTGCTCTGTTCAAATTATGATAATATTGATCATCAGAAGGATTGGTATTATACTGTATTATCTGCTGTAATCCTGTATTGCCGGATTTCGTAAGCATATAATTAAAGTTTACCCATCCGGTAAGCCAGCTATTATCATTTTTAGTTAGATTAATCTCCAATCCTTGAATATCTTCAAATCGGTTGTTCAATTGGCCTGTGTAGCTAATTGTACCGTCTGCACTAGTATAAGATACGTTTCCCGGCTCTCCTGTTACGTCTTTATAATACCCCGAAATCTGCAGAATGTAACTTGTGTAAAAGTTATAATTAAATCCTAGTTCATAAGATATTGTTCTAGGCGGTTCTAGATTTGGGTTTGTCATATTATACAAGCCATTTTTTGTATAACGATACCTTAACTGATACATTGTGTAATAAGGGGGATTTGACCTAAAGTGTCCGTAATTAAAATAAAATTTTGAATTCTCTGTTACCGGAAAAGAAACACCTATCCTGGGACTAAATGTTAAGTAATTTTTAACAGGGGCCATAAATCCCGGATGTGTACTGTTGTAAGCATTCCATTTATCCCATATTGCTGATTTACCTGAAGCTAAATATGTAAATAATGAAGTATCCGGAGGAACAGACGGAGCCATAAACTGAGTGCTGAATGCTGAATCTGAAGACGGCCACATTCCGCCGCCGCCGTCATAATAATCAACTCTTAATCCAAGATTAGCTACTATCTCTTCGAATGTAAGCTGGTCCTGCAGGAATCCGCCTACTTGGCTCGGCCACCTATGATAATTAAATTCATATACATTATATGGGCCGCTTTGATTCCATTTTTCCCAGAACTGGTGATTAAGGTCTATATAATTATATTCTATTCCGCCTTTTACATAGTTATTATCATTTACCTGAGATGCAAGTTCCAGCTTGGCAGATAATTGATTTACAGTTGAATTATCATACAAGTCGCCTTCTTTACCTCTGAATCTCTGAAGAGTTCCAAATGGATTGTCATAGTTTGCATATTTATACCCATTAACGGTATTTGTAGCGGCAAACTGTAATTTACCAAATGGCATTTCAGTCGCCGGGAATGGGCCGAACTGCGTAAGGACCGTGGAATCTCTATTATCTCCGGTGGGGGTATAATCGCCTATTGTAAGATAACTTAATGTTAACTGCCAATAAGTCTTAGGGCTAAGGACATTATTAATTGAAATACCATTCATCAAAGTTGTCTGATTTAATATAGGGTAGAACATCGGATCAAACCAATATGCTCTGTCGGGAGGCGGCCCGCTGCTTTCATTTTCTTTAGAAATATAACCGACATTATTTATCGGCATAAATCCGCCCTGATGACTTGCATCAGGCGCATCACCGAAAGCCGGCCTTATAGGGCTGACTCCAATTTCTCTTTTCCAAAGTACATTATAAGTTAATGTTAAGTTTTTACCAGGTGTTGCTTTTAAAGTACCTAAAGTTGTATATGTTTTTTGGCTGGGCAAAGTAACAGGCATTATATAATGCTGTTCATTTGAAGTATTAGATAAATAAAAAGTAGCATCGCCTAAAAACTTTCCTATCAAAGGCACAGGCCCTCCGAAACCTCCGTCGAAATCCCAATCCGAATTATCTTCGCTCAGAATATGACTAGCGAATGCCGCTTTCTGTTGTGCAGTTAAAGGATGATATCCGATTTGCTGCTTGACACTTGCTGGCAGTTTATCAAGCGCCGCATAATCCGGAATAGACATATACATCCAGTTGCCTAAAAGAAACATGTCAAAAGCTGAAGTCTGCTGGTCTGCAGTTTTACCGGTATTATATTTGGAGGCTGCATTCTGCCAGTTAAATGCCGCTGTAGGATTAAAGGCATTATTCGGATTTAGATATTGACTTAAATAAGGACTGGCATCGCCATAAAACGGATCTCCGAATCTTCTTACATGCGCTCCGTCTTTTGATAGACTTATAGTTCCATGATATCCGTCTTTTGTTCCGGTTTTCGTTGTAATATTAATCAATCCCGATCTGAAATTACCATATTCAGCATTATAACCTCCGGATAGTAAGGATATCTGGTCAATAGCACTCAACGGAACTGATGTTTCGGCATTACCGACAGCAGCGTTGTTATAAGATAACCCGTTTACTAAAGTGCCTGTTTGATCTGCGCTCCCGCCTCGAATTGTTAAATATCCATTTGTTTCTTCTACGCCCGGAAGCTTCTCAAGAAATGCGTTTATTTCTCTTATTCCGGATGTTTCCTTAATTTCGGTTGCATCAACTACCATTTGCGTACTGGAAACCTCTTTATGAAGGTTATCCTGTTGAGCAGTTACTACAATTTCTTTTCCTTGTATAAGCGTAGATTTTAATTTAACGTCTATTGTAGTTATCCTATCTGCAGATACAACAACATTAGTTATTAGAACAGGCTCGTAACCTACCATCGAAACCTGCAATTGATACGTCCCTACCGGCACGTTGATTATAAAATATTTACCATCCAAATCCGATGCTGCACCAAGGTATGTGTCTTTTACAAGCACATTGGCTCCTATTAATGCTTCTCCGGTCTCGGCATCTTTTACTGTACCTACTATTCTGCTCCGTGTTTGAGCGTTTACTGCTGCAGCAAACATTACAAATAATATTGACAGGGTAAATCCGAATTTTAGTAATGTAGGCAGTACCCTATTATTCATATATTACTCCTAGATAATTGAAAATGAACCTTATGTTGTATGATAATGTAATTATTAATAATAATGTAAAACTCATCTTTAAAATGAATTTAACATTATTACTATATTATTAAATGATACCTCAAGCTATCCGGCTGTTTATTCTTTAATATAATACCAACAACTCATGCCTTTAAGTTAACTTCAGATACTTTTAATGCAGAGAAAGTTAATCGATAGCATTTATGGAAATAGTTAAGAGAAGAAAAAGAAAAAAAATTGAACTTGGCCAGTACATTGGTATATGGTATAACATCAGGTTATACCATATACCTTATACTTTTATACTCTAAACATGAACCTTACTTACAATTACGACATTTGCCGTCTCATCTTTATCTGTGTAAATCTGTGAAATCAGTGTCTCTACTTAAGTAAGATCATCTTCCTGCTTAACATTCCGTTTCCGGATGTAAGCTGATAAATATATATTCCCGAACTTAAGTTATCCGCGCTAAATGTTACATTATGTTCTCCGGCATCCAGATTCCCATTAATCAATGTAGCTACTTTCTGGCCAAGCATATTATAAATTGATAAATTAGCCATACCCGATTTAGCTAATGAAAATCTAATCGAAGTAGATGGGTTAAATGGATTGGGATAGTTTTGTGAGAGTGAAAATACTTTCGGCAATGACTTCTCATCCTTTACAGCTGTAGCAGGTGATGTTGTGCCATACATTCTTACATCATACAATACAACATATTTTGATGTACTGGAAGAGGTAGCATTGTACCATGGATAAACTCTTATTGCAAATAGTCCGCCGTCATTAATATCTGTGCCTATGAAAAAGCTGGTATCATGCGGTAAACCGTTAGCAGGCGCATCCTCTCTAATGTCAGGTAATCCTCTAATAGTACTAGGAGCAACCGGGTATGTAACACTGTCATAATCCATTAAATTATTTTGAGTAAAATTTGCAGTATCTGTGTCCCAATAAACCGCACCGTGCATATTACCATGAGTACCGGAACATGCTAACCAGAATGCCACACTGTCAACATGAAGATTAAAACCGCTTTGCGGTTTGATTATAAATTGAATATACCTGTTTAACATAGGTCCTGTTTCATTCGGGCCGAAACCAAGTGTATCGTTAATTCTGACTGCCGAGCCAAATGCAGAACTGCCCGTAAAATCCTTTATATTTAAAGGCGCTGTAATAAACATCGTATCAGCATGAATGCTTCCTGTTACTGTTGCACCGGTCGTATCAGTTAACATCCACTCAGCTTTTGCTGCAGTCTGAGCAAACACCTGCATCGAAAAAATAAAGCAAGCTGCTATAAATAAAGAAAACAACTTTTTCATGGAACCTCCATTTTAATAATTGAACATGTTAATTAATTTTATCAATTTATCTTTATGTATTTTCAGAAAAGAGATACCGGTTATCAAACACGGCTTCGCCGCAGTAAGTCCCAATATTTGTTAAAACCTGCTGAGCTTATCTTCTAACAATGGGCTATATCGATTATTATTTTTTAATCGGGGAATCTTCTGTAATCCGCCGAAAGTTTAATTATAGATTATTACTTTGAAAGCAAGTATTTCCTGAGGGAGAGTTAATAAATCGTTCTGACTTGCAATAGAATGGCCCCGTAAACATACAAGCCGGAATGACCTTATAATTTGAGCTCTTTAACTGTAACAATTCTCCCACGAGCACCTTTCTTGTAATTATTTTAATTTATAGTTAACGGTTAAGTAATCGATAACTTTAATAGTGTCTAACTTCCTAATTTTAAATCTAATTGTCAAGTTAAATTTTTAGAAAATTATAATAATTTTATTTTTTAGGATATGTAAAGATTTGTAAGTTGCTATAGGATAAGAGATTATGCGGAGAAAATAATTTATAAAATGACGGACATATAGTTAAGTCAGTCTAACATTCTACCTTAAAATTTAGAATTATAATAAAATACTTCCCAATATTAAACCTTACTAAGGCCTAACCCTAAACCACCTAAAATCTGTATAACCTGAATCATTCGTCTTTACTTTTTCTGTGCAGAACATCCCGATCTTAGCTCCTATCCACCGGCCAGCTTCTGCCATGAATGGTTTGCCGGCATCAATAAAATTTTCGCCGTCTATGCTGTAACTGAATTGACATATTGCATTACTGTCTACCTTTACTCTGAAATAAATTTTATTATCTTCTAACTTTCTAATCTCCTGCTCTGATTCCGGTTCTGCTTTATCGGCATGATTGCATGCTGTATATGAGAGATGAATTCCGTCTTCTTTGTTTATTAAAGAAAGATATCCATAACTTGCACCTAAAATTATAAATCCTGCCCTATCTCCAATTGACAATGGTTTGAATATCAACTCTGTAGTTGCAGTAAATTTATCAGCCGGGAATTTTTGAGTTAATATATTCGGTACATCCCAGTAGTTCTTAAAATCCTTCGGTAAAAGCCTGGCATATAATCTTAAATAACCTTCTCCTGAAGTAAACAGCCATGCAGCTCCCGGATTTCCGCTCCACTGCCATTGAAGCCCTAAATCCACGCTATTAAATTCATCTGAAGTTTGCGGTGCTTGAATAGGATAAACTTTCCCGGCATCAGGTTTTTTATAAGTTAATACTGGCTCCCCCACTCCATCGCTATTTTGATTTATCCCGATAACAGGCCAGTCCTTTTCCCACTTCATCGGCTCTAATAAAACAACCCTTCCGCAAGCTCCTCTATCCTGAAAATGTATAAACCACGGCTGACCTGATTTGGTATCAACCCATGCGCCTTGATGCGGGCCATTAATATTTGTTTTTCCCTCTGCCAGGGCTTTTTTCCTTTCATATGGCCCATAAATATTTTTTGAGCGAAGCACGATTTGCCACCCCAGCTTCACTCCGCCTGCGGGCGCAAATATATAATAATAACCATTCCGTTTATAAAGTTTAGGCCCTTCCACACCGGGATCATTTTCATGCCCATCATATACTATAACACCTTCATCTAAAACTTTTGTACCTTCCGGATTCATCCGGTTCAGTACTAATAAATTTCTTATTCCTGCCCTGCTTCCTGCATAAGCATGAATCAAATAAGCCTTCCCATCCGAATCCCACAGCGGGCATGGATCTTCCAAACCCTTACCTTCTTGAACTAAAACAGGAATCGACCAAGGCCCTGCCGGATTTTTCGCCTTCACCATATAAATACCGTAATCAACATCCGGATAATAGATATAAAACTCACCGTTATGATATCTAATAGCCGGAGCCCAAACTCCGTTCCCATGCTGAGGCTTCGAATATACATCATATGGAGGCTGGCGTAAAAGCGCATGGCCGATGATTGTCCAATTCACCAAATCTTTTGAATGCAGAATTGGCAGCCCGGGTACCTGGTCAAAACTGGAAGCAGTCAAATAAAAATCATCCCCGACTCTAATTACATCCGGATCGGAATAATCGGCATAAATAACCGGATTCTTATAATACCAATTCCCCAAATCCGGCACCCATGCCTCATTAGAAATTTTCTCCTTACCTTGAGCATGCAGATTATTAGGTATGAATAAAAAAATTACCAATAAAATAAACAACCCGGATTTTAACAAATGTCTAGTCCTTAAATATGTAGCCCAAATTTATAAATCTTTAATCAAATAGACATAATTGAATAACGTTTTAACTATTTTATGTCAGTAATTTTGTAAAGCTTCAGTTAGAAAGCTAAAGATTCCCTGTTGGCGATTTGCTTTCCGCCTTCGCAAATAACTAGAACAATAATTGAAATAATTATTTAGGCTAATAGTAAGTGCGATTAGATTGCCTTTAATGGATTTGGCGGACAGGTCAGATATTTCTTTGATCCCGATCCACCGTGTATACACATTGTATCGGGGTGATTTGCTTTCAGATATTTCTTTGACAATATTTATAACAGCATTTCATAGTTCCGCCATTAGCTCCAGAGGCGACCCGCAAAACTGGATTAATAAAAACAAAACCACAATTACATTTGCTCTATTATATTTGAAGCATATGGAATTATCTAATGGTATTGCGCATTTGAATTATTTCCTTGCGCCAGAGCATTTGTTTTGTTTCCTTGCTCCAGAGCATTTGTTT
>Ga0075269_10000161_pt1 | contig 11390 bp, 7 predicted proteins | sample SF_Rice_5C_0N_10_FD_69773 | JGI IMG/M metagenome (GOLD analysis project Ga0075269, IMG submission 69773) | Rice paddy soil microbial communities from Twitchell Island, California, USA - SF_Rice_5C_0N_105 | ecosystem: Environmental > Terrestrial > Soil > Paddy field/soil | place: USA: Twitchell... | reverse complement strand
AAGACTAAGCTGGAAGAAGCCAAAGAAAATATTAACGGTTTGGACTTGCTTTCAGATTTGGTAGATGACTGTAATAATGAAATTGCCAAAGTTCAAAATTTCAAAGAAGAAACTACATTCAGCGTAAAGGCGGTAATTGATGAAATTGAAGCCGAGTTGAGCAATAAAAAAATTACTTCATACAGTACCAAAAACATACCCTCTTTTAACAGCTCTACCGGTGGAATTAAGCCAACAAACTTAATTGGTATTGCAGGCTCGTATAAGTCAGGTAAAACAACCTTTGGGCTTAACTTAATAATAGATTTTGTTAAGCAGAATATTCCTTGCGGGTTCTTTAGCCTGGAACTTTCTGAAAGTGAATTGAATCGGAAAATTTTAGCAATGTTATCAAACATTCCTTATGAGAAATTACGATTACCTAAAAAATTATTGGAAACCGAAAGACAGACGTTACTAAAATTGTATAACGAAAGTATCGTAGAGAAAAATCAATTTCCCTTATACATATCCGATAAAAGAATGACCGAACTTGAAATAAGGAATAAAGCAAAATATTGGAAAGACCGGCATGGAATTAAAATTATTGCTGTGGATTATATCGGGTACGTTAAGAGCAAAAAGAAATTTGAAACCAGAGAACGGGAGTTGACTTATTACAGCGAGTTTATGAAGGGATTGGCGAAGGAACTTGAATTAACCGTTATAGCATTGGCTCAATTAAACCGTAACGGGAAACAAAATCCGGGAACAGAAAACCTAGCTGAATCAATTGCACTTGCAAGGGACTGTGATTTTTTATTTACAATATTCAATCCAGTTGAAATAGGAATGAAAAGTAACAACGGTTTTAACTTTCAAGAAGACCATTTCATCATTAAGCTCGATACTTCCAGACATACAAAAAACAAAGGCAGCTTTATTCTATCCCTTTCAGACAGTGGGAATTTTATCGAAGTTGATACCGAGTACGATAATAGCTTTATGAATAAGAAAAGCAGTTCATTGCTCCCGCCGGAGTTAGCAAGGTATGTAAAAGAGGAAGAAATTTTTTAATATTAAAAACTTCATTTTACAATAACAAAAAGGTCAAAAAATGAAATCTAAAGTAAGGCAATTCGTTGAAAATAAAACTGATGAGCTTACCTATACGGGTAGCATTGCCGGAAAGATAGAAAAGCCGATTAAGATAGTTTCAATTACAAGCGCAAAAAGGCTACTATCAAAACTTATTTACAAATTGCAAACGGGAGAAATATCCGGGCAAAATGCAAAGGATATGTGCTACTTGCTTATCAGTTATGTGAACATGATAAAGGATATTGAACTTGAAAAAAGAATTGAGGAAATAGAAGAAAGGATAAAAAATGAAAAACAGTAGTCTTGAAAATCGACTGAAAAAACTTGCCGGGATGATTCCTAAGAATAACACAAATTTAACGTTTGATATTTCAAAAATAACAGGTGATGAACTGGCGCAATTAAGCAATATGTTGAAGCGTATTCGAGTAGTCAGTTCTAAAAGCACTGAGTTCGATATGACTAAACTTACTCCCGATGAAATAACTTTCATAAGAAATTTACCGCTTAAAATATAAAACAATTGTTTATTTAGTTTAGGAGATATATAAGTGAGAAATAATTTGTTAAATCGTTTAGAAAAAATTTCGGAGAAGATTGCACCGGAAGAAACGTATATGATTTTTGTTGCTGCAGGTGAATCAGTTGGACGAAAGGTTAAAAGCTTTAATGAAAAACATAAATCAAATATTAATCCCCAATTGGTGGAACATGGAAGATGTTTTCCATTTAAGAACGGACATTTTTTTATAGGTAAAGACTGGAGTATGGCTTTTGAGCTTAAAAAATGGAACGAGTTGAAGCAAAATAAAACTTAAAAAATATTAGCATAACTTATCAGCTAAAAATATTTTTCTTGCTCAGCTTACATAATCATTTGACTCTAAAATTTATAAGTGTATTTTAGTAGAAAAATCTTAACAGCTAAGAAATATTTTTTTTATATACGAATAACCCTTATCGGTTTCAATAGCTTTAGCTGGCTAAGATTTTCCGGTAAGGGTTTTTTCGTTATACGTTCATTTAAAATTAAGAATTGGTAATCAAAATTGTAATCAGTCGAAGCTAAGTTGTTATAAAGTGGCTTAAGGCGAAGGTCTGCAAAACCTTTATTCGTCGGTTCGAATCCGACCGGCGCCTCAAATAAAAACTCTTTTCATTTATTTCTCATTTTACATTAATGATTTCTGAGACAGTTTAGAGCATATTGATATACTGGCACCCAGGAAAACAATTAACTTAACGCACTACCTGAAATGGTAAATCTACAAAGAACATATAACCATTAATACTGTTCTATTAGATAGAATACTTTCGAAAAGCAGAAACCATTAATAAGAAGAAATCTTTTAAGTCAAGACATTGCTGCGAATTTCATAACAACATAATTACAAAAGGTGAAGACTTTCTCTTTCATTTCTATCAGGCAATTTTTAATAAAATATAAATTAAAATAATTACTTTTATTTATTATTATTTCTTAAATTAAACATACAAAGTAAAGATTAGATTTCTAATACGGGATAAAAGGTGTTGAAAAAAAGATACGGTGGTTGTGTTCGAATATTTGAAATAGAATTTTCTAGAACAAAAAGGTTATTCTATGAACAATCATCTACTAAACGAGTTCGAGAAACCAACAAAGCTCCATTTCAAAATCCTCTTTATGAGCTGGGCAGGCTGGGTATTTGACTTCTATGATCTTATTCTGTTTTCCTTCCTTCTGATTCCAATAGGAAAAGAACTCCATCTAACTAACATTGAATTATCATGGGTTCTTGGTTCATCTTTAGCTGCAACCGCAATTGGAGGTGTTATATTCGGCGTATTGTCGGATAAATTTGGTAGAAGGAAAGTGCTTCAATGGACTATTCTTACTTACAGTATAGGAACTTTCCTTTGCGGGTTTTCAACTTCAATCTGGGTGCTACTTTTTTTCAGAATAATTACCGGCCTCGGTGTAGGAGGCGAATGGGCGACCGGGCAGACTTATGTCGGTGAGACTTTTCCTGCAAGAGTACGAGGCAGATACGGTGCAATAATGCAGACAGGCGCTCCGTTTGGAATTGTTTTAGCTTCTATTGTCGGAGGGTTATTTGTAGAACAATTAGGTTGGCGTGGCTGCTTTTTTGTATCGATCTTACCTGCTCTATTAGTTGTGTTTATGAGAAAAGCACTCCCGGAGTCCGATGTTTGGGCTGAAAGACAAAAATTACCTACTTCATCTGTTGAGAATGATAATCCACCTAAAGAGAAATCTGAGAACAGCTTTTTATCCTTATTTAATGATGAGAACCGGGCACTCTTTATCAAGTGTTTAGTACTTGCAATTTTTGATATGTCTGCATACTGGTTTACTTATACATGGCTCCCGTCTTATCTTCACCAGCAGCGGCAATTCACTATCGTTAAATCTGCAGAGTGGATGCTGATTACACAGGCTGGCGGTTTGCTTGGCTATTTTACATTCGGATTTATTGCAGATAAGCTAGGAAGAAGGCCTGCATATTCAATTTACTCTGTAATAATGGCATCCGGGCTGATAATGATTACTTTACTATGGGAAGAAGTTGCAATTTATCCTCCTTTGATTTTGAGTTTCATGTTTTTGGTAGGCTTAGGTACAGGGATGTTCAGCGGTTATGGTCCTCTTTTCTCAGAACTCTTTCCTACTAGAATTAGAAATACAGCAATGGGATCAGCATTCAATCTTGCCCGCGGAATCCAATTTTTTACTCCTGTAATTATTGCAACTATAGCAGTTGATTATGGTTTAAGCGGAGGCATTTCTTTAGCTGCTATATTTGCTATTTTGACCGGTGTTTGGATTTGGGTTTTCCCAGAGACAAAAGGGAAGAAGATTGTTATATAATAAAATTGTTCATATATCTAATTTGAATTATTTTTAATATCATTTGGGGGATGATTATGTAGAGTTTTACCAGAGGTTCAAAGTATTTCTGCTCTTTCAATGACATTTTGAAGCCCTCTGACATTCTCATACTATGAATATTTTTACTTGTGCAAAATCATAATACGCACATAATTGAAGTCAATAAATCTTCTAAGGGAAAATTTTTTGAAGTTTCTCAAGTAATAATCTAAGTCAAGTTAACCGCTTATATAAAATCCGTTTACTTTCAAATTTATACAGTGAAAATTATTACTACCAACTTTATTTTATACGCCAGAAACGTTAATAAATGTTGTAATTGCTTAGAGACTTAATGGTAATATACCTCTACTACCGATATAACACCTACCTAAATCCTACCATGACGGCTTGATAACCGCTTAAAAGTATGTTTTTAAGAGGTTATCAAGCCGTCATAATCGGTGTAATATCGGTAGTTGAGCTGAATTACCATGCTATTCATTGTAACTGGGTTAGAATGTTAAGATTGTACAAATGGCATAAATTTAATAATAACTAACCAGTATGGCGTTCAACTTGAAAAATATTAGATACTTCATTCCATTTAGCTATTCCGGATAATACTTGCACTTTTGCTCTTTCTATAAACCTTTGCTAGGGAAATGGGTTCAGGAAATATGGCTTTCAAGATATAAGCCATAAAAATGTTTCTGAAGTAGCAGAGAATTAATTATGTATTCCTATAGAAAAATTTAATGTTGTAAGTTATCATTTAAGGAGGGGTGAAGCTAACTTGGGAGCATTAAAAGAAACTGCACTGGGGACTGAAATGAAATTATTTCTCGAAACTGTTTTCTTTCAGAACTTCCATTATACTAGCAGTATTATGCGCTGCACATTAATTAATTGAAAATTTGGGTAGATATAAAAGAGAGATTTGTCATACTATAAAGCTGATGCATTGCAATTTAAATTACTTATGTGTAGATTGCACACGCTTTCATGATTATGCTTAGAAAATTATAAAACATAAGGGTTTAGGTGGATAATCTTAATTAAAGTTCTTTCCTTTGGTCGATCTATTTTGCCACTAGTCGTTTTGAAACGCTTTGTGTAGAATATGCAAGAGGATTAATGTAATTTTATTGCATATTTAATTGATGCTATTTGATTTGATTCCTTTGCTAAAACTATTTTCTATTTTCATTATTGCAGCCTACCAAAAATAGTAGTGTGCAAGACTTGCAAAGGTATATTGTTTGTTTTTTGCTTAACAAATAATACTAATAAACCCAATCATAATTTTATTTATTAAAAAGTTTTTCAGGGTAATGAACAATTCCTTGGGGAATTAGTGCGATAAATTTTTATTCTATTTATTGTGAGGGATATATATGAAAGTTAAATTATACTTTTTGAGTCTTTTGCTAGCTTCATTTTTAGGATTGGCATTAACCTCTCCAATAGAAGCACAAAGTCTCCCATCTCCGTGGTTATTAGCCCCTAATTTCAATCCATTGTTAAATACTAATCCGGTAGTTTTAACATGGCAATTAACACTTGGAAATATCGCACTCCCTGCAGGAGATACATATCATTTACAAGTATCTACCAATTCTAATTTTTCCACATTAGCTTTGGATGCTGCCGGATTAACAATAGGAAGTGACAGCGGATTTATTGCTTCACCTTCGACTACTTATCATTGGAGAGTAAGGCTTGAATCAGCAACTGATTCTTCATCATGGAGTGGGGGCTGGTTTGCAACAGTGTCAAGTCTTCCGATAGTTAATGCAGATACAATAGTTGCATCATCAAATCCTAATGGTACTATTTCACCTTCAGGAAACATTTATGTTATCAATGGAGGTAAGCAGACCTTTACTTTTACTCCAAATATAGGTTATCAATTTGCAGGCTTGCTGGTTGATGGAATCTCTGTTGATTCCGCATCAAGTTATACTTTTACAAATGTAGCCAGTAATCATACTATAGCTGTAAGCTATTCAGCTCTTCCATTGCCTTTTGATACCATTTTTGCTTATTCCGATAATAATGGAAGTATTTCACCTTTGGATACTATAATAGTCGCAAACGGCAGTGATACTACCTTTACATTTACACCTAATGCAGGTTATCACCTTGCTAGTGTATTAGTAGATGGAATGCCCGTTGATTCATTATCAACTTATACATTTCATAACATATCTGCCAGCCATACAATTTCTGTAAGCTTCATGTCGGGAACAATAAGTTCGCCAACAATTACTTTCGGCACGGTATCATCCGTAACTGGCGGAATTGTTTCGGAGCCGGTTTATTTGAGCCTTTCTTCACAGGAACAATATGTTATAATTCAAGGCAAAGCTTATTATGACAGTACAAAGTTAAAATTTGATTTCTTTGATGCCGGAACAGGTACTTTATTCAATACAAAGAATTGGTTTTATTACTACACCGATTCAGCATCATCAGGAACCCAAAGATTTATTTCATTTATCGCAGCAGGTTATACTCCAATAGCATCAAATGGAATTCTGTTTAACTTAGGGTTTACAATCATAGATTTGCCGACAGATTCCGCATCAATTACCGGAAACTCATCTGACTGGATTGGCTTTACATCAAATGTTGGTCAAACGAACTTTACTGTTCAAAGCGGCATGATACATTACATACATGTTTTATCTGCATCAAATTTAAGAGGCGATGCAAATATGGATGGTGCAGTTACAATCGCAGACGCACAAGTAGTAATGAATGATTTGATGACCCCATTCTTAAGCGGTCAGGATTCTATAAATGCTGACGCCAATCAAAACAATTTGATTGACATAGGAGATGTCCACACAATAGAATATTATGTTCTAAATGGTACATGGCCTTCACCTCCAATTTACACAGCTACGGTACAAGGAGCATTGAAATTCCGCAATGTAAATTACACAGATGATAATTTGATCTCCTTACCAGTTAATATCGAAAACGGAGAAAGTATTAACAGCCTACAAATAGAACTTGTTTATGACCCGGCTAAAATTAAATTTAATAATTTTGTCCAACAGGTTTCTATTATGGGTAATCTTGTAAGCGCAAAGGAAGTATCTCCGGGTAAAGCAATATTTGCATTTGCTTCTGCAAATAATTTTAACGGTAATATAAATCCAGGGAAAATATTCTTAAAATTTGCCAACGGAATCCCGGCAGAAGGGACTACAGTTCAGACCTATTATAACATAAATCATGAGAATAACGGGCAGTTTGTATCTGGTCCTCAAATAAATTTCTCTGTAACAGGAGTTGATATTAAGAACAATAGCACCACAAGTGCATTGCCTAAGAATTTTGAGCTTTCGCAGAATTATCCGAATCCGTTTAATCCGTCGACTCAAATTAGTTATTCAATACCCAAGTCATCACTAGTCTCAATTAAAGTTTATAATATGCTTGGCCAGCAAGTAAGAACTTTAGTTGAAGATCAAAAAAATGCAGGCACTTATAACATACAATGGAATGGAGATAATGATGCGGGTGTCAAGGTATCAAGCGGAACATATATTTATAGAATAGTTACCGGCAGCTTTGTCCAGGCTAAAAAAATGATATTGTTAAAATAATTTTTAAGAAAACCCATACACCGGAGGTAATGCTCCGGTGTTAAGTTCTTTTTACTTTACTTGGAGGGAATATTTAATGAGCTATATCTACAAAAGGGCAAGATTAATTACTATTTTGTCATTATTTGCTGGGTTCCTGATTTTCACTCAGGCACAGAATAATTATTATGTAAATATTAACACTGGTTCTGATGCCCCTGCAAATGGAACATCCGGTTCGCCCTGGCGAACAATTAGATATGCACTTAGCCGTGTAGGTGATAATTCAATTATTAATGTTGCAGCGGGAACATACGAAGAACAGCCACTTGTAGTTTCACAAAATAATCTAAGTTTGAAGGGGGATAATAGTCTTACAACAATTATAAGTGATACTCTAACGAGTGCATCATATCCAAATAACGGATATATATATATTACCGGAAGCGGCGACTCATTGGTTAATTTTACAATAATGGGAAATTTATCCAACGTTATAGTTTATAGTCTGCCACAAACTTTCAATGAACCATATTATGGAATAAGTGTTTCAGGTTTGTCACCCTCTTCTACTCCGGCAAATAATTTAGTTATTTCAAATATTATTCTGGAATTCTTTGGGAAATCCGGTATTAATATAACCGGCGGGAACGGAATTATAATTGATAATGTTATGTCAATTAACAATTCAGGCGCTGGTATTTTTATAACTGACTCACATAACATAACTTTATCTAATGTTATTACAAATAATAATAATTGGGGCGGCATTGGGGTTGGCACTAACGGAGATGGCTACGCAGCAGGAATCTCAGGGATATTAATTAATGGTACTAATTCATTTGGCGAGAGCATGGGCGGTGCCGGAATGTATTTTGAGGAAGGTAACCATTCAGGTGGAAGTCCGGTGCCGATTTCCTACGGGCTTAGTTCAACTTCTTCATCTTATAATGTAAACTTTTCTCTTCAAGATTTTAAGTATGCTTTAACCGGCCCTCAAGATGATAGTTTTAACCGTATTGCATTTTCAGATTCAATTGCGCAGGTTATCAGAGCAGGATACTATCCATCACAATTAGGACATTTCCTTACGAACGGAAGGATTACTACTTATCTTGGTTTACCTACAATTGTAACAGTTAAAAATTCTGATTTGCTGCATGAAGTGGATTTTACCGGAACAGATGTAAGCATAATATTTACAGTACTTCCTCCTTTATCAAGTGCTAATATAAGTGTAAATGAACTGCCAGGATTGGATACCGGTTTTACTTATCCTCCTGCACTTTATGGAAACCTTGGTGAAATATTTTTGCAGCTATCAGCTACGGGGTTAACTAATTACCAATTCAATGCATTGGTAACATTAAATGTAACTTCAATTCCTGGATTCGATTCTACCACTAAAGCTGTTGCCTATGATTCAGCATCCGGGAGCTGGGTATTGTTAAATGGGACTTATGTTGCAAATGATCCCTATTATCACGGTCATTCAACTTTCACTTTTTCTACTAATCATTTTACAAATTTCTTCTTTGTAAATAATATTACTACATCAGGGTTCTATACAGTAAGTTTAGGTAATGCCTCGACCTATTCAGGTTCAATAGTTACAGTCCCAGTTAAAATAAATCTAAATAACAATGGTGGATTCTCAACCTTTCAAAGCAGATTTACTTTTGATCCTTCCAAACTACAATTTACGTATGCAACATACGGGACAGGCACATTGATAAATCAAAGCATGTGGGCAGTACTATTCCAAGGTAATTCCGGCAGAGTAGACATGATCGGAAGCGGATTGAATCCTTTAAGTACTTTTAATAATGATAGCTTATTATTCTACCTAAGTTTTAAAGTAATAGACGGTAATGCTGGTTCTGCAATAATAAGAGGAGATACAACTCATTTCTTTGCAGATGAAGTTTCAGGTTTATTCAATGTTATTAGTGATACAATTAATTATTCTTCGCCTTTGTCACCTTCAAATAAACGAGGCGACGCGAATGGAGATTTTACCGTTGAGATAAATGATGTTAATTACATTGTAAATCATATCAACGGAATCGTTCAAATAACCGGGCAGGATTCAATCAATGCAGATGCTAATAACGATGGTGCTATTACTTCTGAGGATATTTATTATATAATGTACTATATAAACTATGGTACTTGGCCGATTTCACCATCTTCAAGTCCCAGTGCAAACTTAGCATTGAATACAATTACTTATGCATCTAAAGGTTTAATAGACATTCCAATAACTCTATTTAACACATCAAAAGTCAATACCATAGAATTGTATTTTATCTACGACCCAAAATTAATTGATTATCAGTCATTCAAACAGGAAATGATATCAAGCGGATATTTTGTAAATGCTAACGAATTAAGCGCCGGGCATGCAAAATTCATATTTGCATCATCATCTGCTCAGAAAGGAAACATATTACCCGGTAATATATATTTAAGGTTCATTAAAGGCGATCCAGCTATTGGTTCTGAACTTAATACTCAATATAGCATTAATGGCGGGCCTCTTCAGAATGGACCGACGATCGTTTTTGGAGTAACAGGTGTTGATCAAAGGACAGGTAATATTCCTGCTACATTTAGTGTATCTCAGAACTATCCAAATCCGTTTAATCCAAGTACAGTAATTAACTATAATCTTCCTAAATCATCATTTGTTTCAATAAAAGTATACGATATGCTTGGAAGGGTAGTTAAGACTTTAGTTAATTCAGATCAGCCGGCAGGTTCTTATTATATTCAGTGGAACGGAGATAATAATTTAGGTGAACATGTTGCCAGTGGTGCTTATATTTATAGGGTAATGGCTGGGAATAATGCTGTAGTAAAGAAAATGTTACTCTTGAAGTAAATTTAATTCAAATTAACTTACTGAACGTCAGATTTATAAAAATAAATCTGACGTTTTTATTTTAAATAAATTGTTTAGATATATTATTTCACAGAATATCCGCCATCGATTACTATATTAGAACCAGTAATCCATTTAGCTTCGTCACTTAGCAAGAACATCAATAAATTGGATACATCTTCAACACTACCTATGCCGAGAGGATGTTCAAGCTTTATAGTATCAAGATGCCCCGGATATCTTGCATCTATGCCTTCGGTAAGTTCTGTAGGGATCCAGCCAGGTGTTATAGAATTAACCCTGATGTCTTTAATTGCTAATTCTAAAGCCATTGTTTTCACAGCACTAATTAATGCGCCTTTAGCTGCCGAGTAAGCAGTAAATCCGGTTTCCCCCTTTATGCCTGCTACGGAAGCAATTAACACATGAGATCCTTTTTCTGCTGTAATCTTTTTTGATGAAATTATTCTTACCAATTCAATTCCAGCGTAAAGACTTGTCTTGATTATTTGTTCGGCATCTTTCCAGTTAAATGCCCTAAGAGGGGTAAATTTATTTATTCCTGCGCAATGGACACTTCCGTTGATCTTACCATCTATAGCAAAATTCTCGATTAGATTTTTTAAGTCTTCAAAATTATTAACATCAACATTGCCTACATAAAGTTTTTCTTTATATTTTTCCTTTAACTCATTCAATCTTTCTTCTCGTCTTCCAATTGCCAGTACAGTAGCACCTGAATTTATTAGATCAGTAGCAATCCTTTTGCCGATTCCAGATGTAGCTCCGGTAACTACAAATCTTTTATCTTGGAAATTAAAATTTATGTTCATTATACGCGATTATTTATATTATAAAATTGAAATAAATTTTTTTAGAAATTTAATGTAATTTTTGTGAAGGAACAAAGAAAATATTCTTAAAATGATATACAATTCTCATTATTTTATATTTT
>Ga0075269_10000160_pt1 | contig 11400 bp, 12 predicted proteins | sample SF_Rice_5C_0N_10_FD_69773 | JGI IMG/M metagenome (GOLD analysis project Ga0075269, IMG submission 69773) | Rice paddy soil microbial communities from Twitchell Island, California, USA - SF_Rice_5C_0N_105 | ecosystem: Environmental > Terrestrial > Soil > Paddy field/soil | place: USA: Twitchell... | reverse complement strand
GAGCGCTCTGCAGACCACCCTGCCCGGTGCAGGAAGCTGTGGACCAATTAGTGAGTTGGGCACACTTGCATCCGGATTGATCGGTGGACTGGCTGCTTTGCGAATGCTCAAGGCGGCATTCGTCACGATGTTCTCTGCCTCCATCGGCGGGGCATCCTCCTTTGCCAATGCATTGATCGAAAGTGGCGAAGCGCTCTTCGGCATGATTCTTGCCAGCGCCGCCATTCCTTTGGCCGCCTGGTTTCTTGGTACTTGTTGAAAATTCAAAGGAGAAGATTTTCCATGTTTGATCCCATCATGCAACAAATTCTGTCCATTGCCCGCGATGCCTGGGCGTTCATGGCAGGGCTTCTGATTGTTGTGGCATTGCTTGGCGGCATGTATTACATCCTGCAGGGTACGGCAGGCATGGCATTCGGTGGCAGTCGCATGACCTCGATGGCGATCATCGGGGTAGTTGGCCTGATCATCATTGTGTTGTTCGCTTTCCTCTTCCTGCCTCAATTGGGTGAGATGTTGAAGAACTTCCAGCCCAAACCTCCATTCTAGGTTCCCATGTTCAACGACCGCGATCTTGGCATCCTGGGAGCCGGGGCACTCCTGGCAGTGCTTTGTTTATTTCTTCCGCTATCCTTCACTGGAAAGGTGGTGATCGGTTTTCTGGTGTTGGTCTCCTTCATGGCTCTTGCGCTCCTGCGCCTTGGACCCGACCGCGTCCCGCCTGAAGTCTGGTTATCCCGCCGCTTCCGTTATGCGATGCAAACCCGGCAGTATGTCAACCAGCAGACCGCAACAAAAAGGGCGGAAGCCAAACCACAATCCCCAAAACAAAAAGCGGAACGCCCCTCCACCCGGCATGAACAGCCATCGCTGGTTTTCGATCCAAACGCCATTTATACCCATCCCATTGATCTTGCATGGAATGAAGTCGGTGTTTATCCGCTCTTGACCGTTTTGCTTGGGGTGGTTGGCATTTACTTTTCTGTCTGGCTTGCAGGTGGCGGAGCGCAGGAACTATCGATCTGGTTTTTATGGAGATAACATGATCACATTGATTTCAATTGTAGGTGCGTTGGCACTGGCTGCTATTCCAATTGCCTTTGGTTGGCGACGCACCGTGGATGAAGCGGGCATGGCGCGTGCCATGGGCATTGCCCAGCCAAAGAAAAAATTCGATCCGGAAAAATTCGCCCGCCAGACTGGAACAGGACTTGCATTCAACCAGATCGCTTATGGCTTTCTGGCATGGGTGGGTGGCGGGCTGGCAGGCGGGATGTTCCTGGGATTTTTTCCAGCAATCCTGTTTGCCATTGCTGGCGGCTTGTTATATGCAGGGACTCTTTCCGATAAACGCCAGGAATTCCGCTTGAAACAAGCCAAGGATATTCTGCGAGGTTTGGGTGTGGTTGAGACTTTGTTATCCCAGGGCAAGCCATTGGGCGATGCGCTCGATGATGCCGCACAAGCAGTGGGACCGGACGGTCGCATTGTCTTGGGTGACTTGGTCGTGCGACTCCGAACTGCACCTGCCGATGAAGCGTCACTTGCCGTGCGTGAATGGACGACTGCCTGGGATAACCCCGCCGTGGATATTGTCGCCACTTCATTATTAGCGTCCATCGAGGGACGCATCGAGATTGGGCCGCTCGTGGCATCGCTGCGAAAAACTCTGGGAACTGTCGTGGAAGTTCTATCTCGTGCGCGCGCTGCTGCAAAAGGTGTGGAATGGCAGGCACGTTTTCTTGCTCTCTTCCCTCCAGCCGTTCTGGTCTTGATTGCCATCACAACCCCCGATGTTGGGAAGTTGTATTCAGGCAATCCATTATTGTTATCCCCGGTGATCATTGGTTCCGGTCTTTCCTACTGGCTCTCGATGCGCATGATCCGCAATGGCTTATCGATTGAAGCTTCAATGGGCTTGCAGGCTGGACAACAGGGTGAGATCCGTTTGGATCGTTTGGGGCGGGTCTTATAGTGAAGGGCTTCTTCCGCTTTTCGATTTTTCTCATGGTCGCCCCGTTGTTGTGCGGGGCGGCATTGGTGGTTGGGTATGTAATACTCGTGGTGATGACCATCCCGCAATTACCCGAATGGGCGCAACCTGGCGTGGAACAATGGTTGTTCGATATTCCTCAATATGCCGAGTCCAGCGACAATGGTTCTTATGGTGATTCAGTCGCAGCGGGCTTGAGTGCAGTGCTGTGGGATGGGTATATCGGCCCGGCTTCTGACATCCATGGTCTTCCTTTTGTTGGCCCTATTCAACATTGGAGCGAATGGTACGACAAGCCCTTATTAGGTTGTATGTTTCAAGACCCACATTACCGCACACACACAGGCAGCGACTTTCCTGTAAATGATGGCACACCGATTCACACTACAATTGCTGGCAAGGTAGTGTGGGCTGGTTCGAATGGTCCGTGGGGCAATTTAGTAGTGGTCGAGAATAATGGCTACCAAGTCTGGCTGGCACATTTGAGTAATATTCAAGTATCCGAAGGCGAACTTTTGAATTACGGCGATGTTGTGGGATTGAGCGGCAACACCGGCAACAGTACCGGTGCGCATTTGCATTATGGAATCAAGCGCAAGACAGGCGATAAGACTTATGTATGGCTCAACCCGCAATCCTTCTTCACCGAGGATGAATATATTTCCATTGGATGTTCGGATTAGCTTATGACCGTTCGACTTGGTGATGTGACATTTTCTGATTGGATCAGCCTTAAATATGAGGGCGAATATACTGACACTTTTATTTTTCATATTGATGCCTTGAATGGCCTGCCGCCATTTGGGTATCGCCCCCTCCTGCAACGATTGGTAGCAGAGTTGAATCAAAAAAGGCCGGGTGCATCTCTTTGGATCCGGGTGGAGTCTCCTGGGGAATGGTATCTGATGGCGGTCAAGCGATCCGTGACGCGTGGTTTTTCCATTCCTTATGTAGTGACTCCCTCAGACGAGACTCCGGACTATCGCAAATTTTCATTTCGTTCAAGATTATTTTCTTCTTCACCTCCTCATCCTCCCAGTATGGATGATGATCTTTTCCGTTTCTCTCAAGAAGAGTTGAAATGTCTTCAGGTTTTGACGAGAATCAGAAAGGGGAGTGATGATGAAGTTGCTTCTTTGGCAGGCCTTCCTGAAACAATAACTTGTGATATTTTGCAAAGGCTTCAAAAAAGCAAGATGGCGGTACTTAAACTTGGCGAGAAGTTCCAAAAGGACAAGTCGAAGCCAAAGGAAATGGATCCGTACCCGATGTGGCATCCCACTCGTCCAGGAGTATCCGTTGCCTTACGTAGCTGGGGGGCGTCAAGGGGAGTGGATTTCAGTGACGTGAAGGAATTAAACCCACATTTGATTGGGACATCGCATAGAACCATTTCCCGCAAATGGCTGGCGTGGTTAAGGTCTGCCTATCCGCGCGAACAGATTTGGACAGGTTGGAGTGAGACAAAACTATCAGGAATCTCTGTGTTTCCAGATGCTCTGGCATGGGGCAATATTCAGGGATATGAGACTCTTTTCTGGTTGGAGGTGGGCGATGAGCACAAACGCAGAGAACAAATTGAAGATATAACAATCAAAAGGCTCAATCAAGCCAGAAGGTTCTGTAATCGGACCGGTGTGCGGCTGGTATATGGACAACTAAGTTTGAACTGGGTACTTAATGCGGCGCGCTGGTCCTGTGTTAATTTGTCGGATGATGTGGCAGTAATACTGGAAAACAAACAAAGGTATGGAAAATTGCCAATGTTGGAGTGGGGAAAATTATCCGCTGGTCCGCAATAATGGCTTAATAGTATATCCATGCCAGGTTCCCACATAAATAATTTTGTCGAACGGTTATGGCAAAATTTATCAACCTGTCCTTCATCCCGTCAATAACCATTCCTGTTTTTGTTTCTTCGAAACCGACCAGTCAATATAATATAGACGAAATAATATCCTCTATGTCATGAGCTTTTTGTCATGAAATGGGATGGCCCACCATTGGGGTTTGATAACTCAATGATCGGGAAAGCTGTGTAATTGAAGAATTTAGGTGATACGCATGTGGTTATCGCCAATGATCGAAAGATAGAATACTTGAAGCCACAAAATAATGTAACTCAACTTTTCCTGGTCACGATCTCCTCGCGTTCATAAAGCCGTACTGCCATCCAGGTGATGACTATGGATACAATGATGGTGACAACAGAAGAAATAAGGGCATTCCAAATACTGGCCGGTTCAAGGCGCATATATTGATTGATCAATAACTGTTGCCCAAATGTCGGAATGAGCATGGTCCAAAAAGTGGATTTAACGGGAAAGAACGCAATTGCAATACCTGGCAGGGATGGGATCAGTGCAATAAAAGGCAGGTAGGTCCCGGCTTCCTTTGTACTGCGAGCAAACGATGCGACCAGCATCTGGATCGAGCTTGCTAAAAAAACAATGGGAAGACAAATCGCAAGGATGGCAATCAGCGTATCGCCGTTCACTTCAAGGCGCATACCCAAAAATTTTTCCACCGGCAATAAGTTGAAAACAACGCCAAAGCCAATTAAGGTGATCCCGAGACTTGCCAATGAAAATGGAAAAGCGGCCAGCAATTTTCCAATCACGAAATTTCTTCGTGGTAGTGGATTGATCAATAACGGTTCCAGCGATTGGCGCTCGCGCTCCCCAGCGGTTGTATCAGTAACAATTGGAGCGGCTCCGTTGAAAATTGCAAATATTATGAAGTAGGGAAGAAACGAAATCAGCAAGTTGGTGCGGCTTTGAGGCGTGGAAACATCCAGTTGTTTGATTGTTATTGCATTGATGATCTCTGGACTGACACCGCGGGTGACGAGGCGCAAACTGCCGATGTATTTGCTGTATCCATTTAAAAGATTTTCGATGCGCGTGATGCTCACGGAAGCGGATTGCCGTGAATTATCCAATACCAATTGAACGGTTGCGGTTTTGCCGGAAGAGAATTCATCCTTGTAATTTTCGGGGATGATCAGAACAACATCCAAATCACCCTGCCTGACCGCTGTTTCAGGATCGGCGGGAGCAGGGACCACATTTACATTATTGCTTTTCAGGAATTGAATTAAGCTCGGGGCGTTCTCGGGGTTTTGAACGGGGAGGCTGAGCGGTTTCTCCACATTGTCATTGATGACTGAGCCGACCATAATCAATACCCCGCCCATCATCAGGGGACCGAACAATGCCCAAAACAGGCCGGTCAGCCAGCTGCGATAGTCGCGAAGGCTGTCCAATAATTCTTTTTGGAAGATGATCAAGGCTTTTTTCATAGCAACCCTTCCTCTGAACCGATCACCTCGATAAAGGCATCCTCCAGATTGGCTTTTCCAGTTCTCTCAAGCAGTTCACGCGATGTTCCCTGTGCCGCAACCATGCCTTTGGTGATAATGACGATTTGGTCGCAGAGCGCGGCCACCTCCTGCATGATGTGACTGGTGAGAAGGATGCACTTTCCTTCGCTCCGCAAGTTGCTGATGATTTTGCGCATGGCGCGCGTGCTTTTTACATCCAGACCATTGGTTGGTTCATCCAATAATAGATTATCCGGGTCGTGTACCAGCGCACGCGCAATGGCAACTTTGAGCTTTTCGCCGGTGGAAAAACCCTCGGTCCTCCGGTCGGCAATGGATTGCATATCCAGCAAAGACAGCAGTTGGTCGATCCGTGTTTCGAGTGCGGCCCCATCCAGGTCATGCAGGCGACCGAAGTAACGGATATTCTCGCGCGTGGTCAGACGTGAATATAAACCTTGCGCATCCGAGAGCACACCAATGCGGCGTTGAACTTCGATGGTGGATTGGATGATATCGAATCCATTGATGCGCGCAACTCCGTCATCCGGTCTGATCAGTGTATAAAGCATGCGCAGCGTTGTGCTTTTTCCCGCACCGTTCGGCCCAAGCAGGCCGGTGATCTGCCCGTCGATTGCCGTGAAGGAAACATCTTGTACGGCCCTGACTTTGCCGAAGGATTTGGACAGCCTCTGCACTTCGATCATGATGAATTCTCCTATGGTTGGGGGCCGCTAAAGTTTACCCAAAATGGCGGCGGTTCAACGGCGGATACACAAGTGATATCCAAATTTTTTACGGATGCACTGTCGATAAAATGTTCCATGATCTGGCTTCCGCATTGGGTATTGGAATTTCCGTGTCCCATGTTCTTGAAGACCAGGTTGAGGCTGTTGGCAAGAGTCAAAGTTAATTGTTCGGCGTGCCACGGAGGTGTGATGGGATCTGCTTCACCCGAAAACATGAGCACCGGCGTGCTTGACGTAACAGGTTCATGAATAACCTCCGGCGGGTTGCCATGCGGCCAGGCGGAACACACATCAGCGAAGCTCTTCCCGATATCCCCAAAAATATTTTGAACGTCATTTTGCACCGGTTGAGATGATGAAAGCAATGGCGCATCTTCATTGCAGGTCACTGAATAAAACATGCCATCATACAGGCCGGGGTCGAAGAGGAAAGACTGCGTGATCAGCGGTGCAAAATTGTTTTCTGCATATGCCTGATGAATGGAAAGTGGCAGCATGGCTACGAGATCGGGCATGTAAAGCGCATTGAAAATAATGTCGGTAAAGATCTTTGGCGTGACGGTGATTGAGAATGGCTTACCTGTAACTGGATGAGGAATCGTAACGTTGACGGATGTGCCGTTCAACTTGTTTAATACCGCAACAAACTCGGACTTCAAATTGGGGAAAGTTGTGTTGCAGGCGCTATCCTTCTCACAGCGTGTGAAGAACAATTCAAGCGCGTGTTGAGCATCGCTTGAGACATCCTGAAAGATGACAAATTTTGGATCGACCACCGCATCCAACACAATGCTTCGGACGTGTGACGGATACATTTTCAAATACACAAGTGCCGCGCGTGTGCCGTATGAAATTCCGTACAAGTTGATCCTCTCATACCCGAGTGCAGCGCGGACCTTGTCCAGGTCTGACATGGCAATATCGGTTGTGTAAAATCGCAAGTCCGCATTCAACTTTTGTGGGCACGTCTTTAATAAGGCTATTGTCTGTTGATCGTCCAGGACATCATCTTGAGAATCTATGCAGCGCAAAGGATTGGATTTGCCTGTGCCTCGCTGGTCAACGAGGATAATGTCACGCTTCTGATGGATGTAGAACAGGGAGGAATAAAGCGCCGGGAATGCTTCGACGATGGATTGTCCGGGGCCGCCCGCCAGGATGAACAATGGATCCGCTTCGGGGACCCGTTGGATCGCGGGGATAATCGCAACCCGCAAATTGATTTGTCGGCTTTTGGGATTCGCAGGATCTTCAGAAACTGCCAATGAACCGCATTTGGCGTCCACTTGGGTGCTCACTCCGGGTGACGTCAAAACACAATCTGTAATGACGATACTTTGAGTCTCCACGGAGGATGTGGTTTGCGTTGGAGTACAGGCGGCAAATAGAATTGCCTGGAGAACCAAGCCAAGAATAAGTCTACGCATTCTTCTCCCTTGTGTTAGCGATAACTGGTCTGAATTCGATAGCTTGTATTAATTAGACCACAAAATTGTTTTAAAGCTATTTCTAATCAAATAGCAGTTAACATATAATACTTATTGAGTTTGTTTATGGTAAAAATATTGGTCTGATTTGAAATCGCAACCTGCGCAAATGTTGAATAAGCTACGAAACATATTAGACGCTCACAGAGTGGAGTGAGCATGCGTAGGAAGATGGGAGTGCCGATGCACAGCTTCTGGCTATTCGGTAGAATTCCGGACTACCGGAGGTCGATGCGAATGTTGGCTAGCTTGCGCAAGTTCAGTGCGAATGAGGTGGCACAGGAACGGTTGAAGATCATCGAATTCTATGATTGTCATGGAGAAGCAGAAACGAAGAAGTATTTTGGAGCGAACCGCAAGACCGTGCATGTTTGGAAGAAAAGGCTGGAAGCTTCTGGTCAGCATCTGGAAGCCTTGGCAGTCCACTCCACGCGACCACAACACGTGCGCCGCATGACCACGGATCCGCGGATCATCAGCTTCATTCGGGGAATACGAGAAGAGCATCCGCACCTGGGGAAGGAAAAAATCAAACCCTTGTTGGATCGGTACTGCCAAACCTTGGACATTCCATCACCAGCCATCTCAACAATTGGCAAGATTATTCAACGGCACCAGTTGTTCTTTCAGAAGTCTGGACGGACTTATCACGATCCTAACTCGAAGTGGGCACAGACTTCGAAAAAAAGGCTGCCTAAGCGAGAACGCGTGCGCTTTGCACCCCATCCTGAACACTGCGGTCATTGGCAAATGGATACCATGCAATGCAAGTTGGACCGTCTCAAGGTGTATTTCTATTCAGCCATTGATATCAAAGGCAAATGGGCTTTCTCGCTGCCTTATTCTCGTTTGAACAGTCTCAACGCTAAGGACTTTTTCCAAAAGTTGCAGAACTGCTGTCCGTTGCCTATCCTGGAGGTGCAAACTGACAACGGCGCAGAGTTCGAAGGCGATTTTGACAATCATCTTCACTCGCAACACATCCCCCATCGTTGGAGTTACCCGCGTTGTCCACGCATCAATGGCTGTGTCGAACGTTACCAGCGCACCCTCACAGAAGAGTTTATTCAGGCTCATGAAGACCTGATCCGCGAGCCGCCTGAGTTCCTGCGCGCCCTCGCCAATTATCTTGTGTTTTATAATACCCAACGGGTTCATCATGCTTTGAACAATTGCACCCCACTCGCTTTCCTGCTCTCTCATAACCTATTGTCTAATTTGTCTGTAACCTATACAGGGGATTGAAAATTAGTTTTGCAGAGCGTATACTAAATCTATTATTGGTCGTGTACCCCAAAGGAGAAACCATGCTGCACCAACATTCGATTTATTGCATCCTCCCGCCCCATATGTTGAAAGAGATTGCCCAAAACGGAACGCCAGAACAACGCGACCTGGCTCTAAAAACCATCGCCAGTTCCGGACACATACGTGCCCAACGCAGTATTTGGCAACCGGCTGTAATGGCGGCAACCATGGCAGCTGTTACAGTTGAGAATAAACAGCGAGAAGTTTACGATGCAAAAAATGGATCATCACTCCCGGGAACATTAGTGCGCGGCGAGAACGACGCACCGTCCAGCGATGTAGCCGTCAACGAGGCGTTCGACGGCGCAGGCGCGACCTATGATTTATATTATGCCGTTTACGGAAGGAATTCCGTGGATGACCACGGACTAAAACTTACATCGACAGTTCATTATCAAAAAAATTATGACAATGCCTTTTGGAATGGCGAGCAAATGGTTTATGGCGACGGTGACGATGGTCTACCGCCTGCTCAACGTCTCTTCAATCGCTTCACCATTTCTGTCGATGTGATCGGACACGAACTCACACACGGAGTCACACAATACGAAGCAAATTTAAATTATGCCGACCAGTCCGGCGCGCTCAACGAATCCATATCCGATGTGTTCGGCTCACTGGTCAAACAATATAAACTCCAGCAAACAGCCGACCAGGCTGATTGGCTCATTGGCCAGGGATTGCTTACATCCAACGTCAAGGGAGTTGCTTTGCGTTCGATGAAAGCGCCCGGCACGGCATACGATGATCCGGTTCTCGGCAAAGACCCACAGCCGGATTCCATGAGTGGATACGTCAACACCACTGAAGATAGCGGCGGTGTCCACATCAACTCCGGAATCCCCAATCGTGCTTTTTATGAAACGGCTGTTGAGATTGGCGGCTTCGCTTGGCAAAAAGCAGGAATGATCTGGTACAAGACCCTGACCGATAAACTCACGGTCACTTCCAACTTTCAAGACGCGGCCAACCTCACTTTCCAAACCGCCGGAGAAATTTACGGAACTGAGAGCGCCGAACAAAATGCAGTCGCCAAAGGCTGGCAGACAGTTGGCATTACAGTCAACGCAAGCAGTGGAACACCAACACCAACGCCTACTCCCCAACCTCAGGGTTCGGGATGCCTGACAGCCGCCTTACGGATATTCGGTCTGGCTCGCTAACATGACCCGCATTACCTTTCAACGCTCAGGCGGCTTCACCGGACGCACGATTAGCATCACCCTTAATTTGGATGACTTGCCACCAGATCAAGCCGCGACTTTGAACGGGTTGCTCGCCAAATCGAATTTCTTCAACCTGCCAACGGACTCTGCCAAGCGCCCCGTACCCGACGAATTCATCTACGCCGTCACTGTTGAAACCGACAAACAGAGTCACACCGTCCGCACCAGCGATACAACTGCGCCAGAATCTTTGCGCCCGCTGTTGGATGATTTATCTCTGCGCGCACGCACTCAACGGATATAAAAATCTGTGCTACAAAAAACCTGACCGCTTCGTGTGAAGCGGTCAGGTTTTTAACAAGATCCGCCTTGAATAAAATGATCCCATTCTTGTTTTTCAATTCCAGATATGCAATAATGAGTCAGCGCACAACGCGCCAGGAAAGGAGTTTGCCATGAGTTGCGACTATCAAAGAGGCCGCATCTGGGACGGGATGGCAGATTGGTACAACCATCATGTACCGGCTGACACACGACAAGCGATCAAAGATACCATTCAAGATTTCGTTAAGGAGTGGATCAAAAACAAATTAGATGAAGAGGGAAAAAGAGCGATAAGAGAATCAAGGCGTAGTTCACGATCATCAACAGCAGTCAAACCCAAGCCAGTTAAAAAACCAGCGCAAGGCGGCGGGAAACGAAAAGAGAAAAAAGTTCAAACATCGACCAGGCCATTTGTGGTCGAACCACACATCATCGCGGATCCGCCTCCCTTCGAAAATATTTACACCGAGGCAAAAAGAATCATCGCTCCGAATCACATCCACTGGACCGAAGATCAACGCGCAGAAATGTCCGTGAAGATGCGCCACCTTTTGCACTGGATGCACGTCCACGGCGAAACGCCGGACGCCGACCCGATCCACGGCAAACACGGACTGCCGCGTATTTCGTCGCAGGCGGCTTATGCAGCCGTGCATGATTGCCTGATTGCAAACAACGTCAAGGTCAAATCGTCGCTTGAGTCAATTCAAGATGCAGTCTGGGAAGATAAAACTTTGAGTGATGACGACAAACACGAGCTGGGTCATCTGCTCGAACAATTTGAAATCGAAATGAATAAAAAACAAAATGCAAGCGCCGAGCAGAAAGAAGAAATCCTGATCCGCATTCGCGCGATTGCACCGTTTGTTTACGAACTGGTCTGCAGAAAATATCCGCAACTTGAAAAGCTTACTATCGCTTGAGGCAACAAATTATCTGATCACAAAAATACACACACCCACCCCTTTTTCGATCTTCGCCGTCTGACGCGTATCCGAATTCAAATACGCCGCCAGCATGGTTGCATCCATTTTGCAAAGCTCCGGGTGTT
>Ga0075269_10000159_pt1 | contig 11413 bp, 8 predicted proteins | sample SF_Rice_5C_0N_10_FD_69773 | JGI IMG/M metagenome (GOLD analysis project Ga0075269, IMG submission 69773) | Rice paddy soil microbial communities from Twitchell Island, California, USA - SF_Rice_5C_0N_105 | ecosystem: Environmental > Terrestrial > Soil > Paddy field/soil | place: USA: Twitchell... | reverse complement strand
GGAGTTCCGGGATTAGGGTCAAACGCAAGAGCACTTGGAATGGGAGACAGCTATATAGGATTAAGTGATGATGACGGAGCTGCATTTTTTAATCCTGCAGGGTGGGCTTTAACTAAGAAGATGTCTTTTTCCGGCGGATTAAGTTACGATACTTATGGTAACAATACGACATTCTTTGGTCAAAGTACAAATTACTCTAACAGTGCTACCAGACTTAACGATCTTAGCTTTACATTACCGTTCCCTACGGTTAGAGGAAGCCTAGTTTTTGCAGTAACTTATCATACTACAAAAGATTTAACCAGTGCGGTAAAGTTTAGCGGTTTCAACAATGCTAATAATTCATTTATTCAGGATCTTAATAGTAATACAAACATCCCATATGATTTATATTTAACCGATACAAATTTTGTTACTCCAATTAACGGGCACTTAAATCAGAGCGGGACTATCCTTGGGACAGGAGAGCTTCATGATTGGACTTTTTCGGGAGCAATTGAAGCATACAGAAATCTATTTATAGGATTAAATTTAAACTTTTCTTCTGGCAGCTATAATAGCAATAATAATTACTACGAAGATGATACTCAGGGTAATTACAGTAACATCGAAACAGATCCCGGTAATTCCGAAACTAAGGGCTTTCAGACATTTAATTTAAATAGAATATTAAATTGGGATATTAGCGGCTGGAATGCAAAATTCGGTGTACTCTATCAAATACAGGACAAAGCCAGGGTCGGCATAACAGTTCAATTCCCCAAATCTTATACCGTAAAAGAAACCTACGATGTCAATGGTACAAGCCAGTTCAGTTCTGGTTATTCATTTAGTTTAGATCCGTCAAAATACAGCGATCAAGTTCAATATGATATTGTTACTCCATATGAGTTATCATTTGGAGGCTCGGCAAATATTTCAAGTCTAATATTAAGTGTACAGGCAACCTTAATTGATTACACGCAGATGCAATTTGAAAATGCTGATGGATTAACCACAGAATATGTTAACAAGATTAATCAGCAAATTAAAGACGTATTGCGTTCGGTATTTAACTATAATGTCGGTGCTGAATATACCTTCCCAGAAATTGGAATTAGATTAAGAGCAGGTTATATGGTACAGCCTTCAGCATTCCAGAGCGATGCTTCAACATCGGATTATGATAAAAAATATATCACTTTCGGAGTCGGATATCTAGCTGAAGGTGCGGTTGGGTTCGATCTAGCCTATGCACATGGTATGTGGAAAGATTATGGAGATAATTACGGCGGCGGAAACGATATATATCCGGCAGGTATTTCCAGAACTTACCAGGATATTTCTAAAGATAAACTAATGTTATCAATGACTTACAGGTTTTAGGCATAAATTTCACTGATTACGCAGATTAAAGCAGAGTATTTTAATACATGGATAATCTGTGTAATCAGTATTCTCAAGAATGTTACCTCACTTTCCTTATAAACATACACCCAGAAATTTGACACAAGATTCCCAGCATCTTATTTTTAACAAAAAGTTTTTAATTCATTCCGGAGAAAGTTATTAAAGGAATAATCAGCAGGATTGAGAGTAAAGATTACTATGTTTTCGATAATACAGGAAATGAAGTAGTTCGATGCACTCTTCGAGGAAAATTTAAGAACGAATTCAAGCTTAAAAAAGATAAGTTATTCCATACCGGTATTGCGGTAGTAGGCGACATAGTTGAATATGAGTTGAATGCAGACGGCAGCGGAGTAATATATAAAATTGACAAAAGGAAAAATTATATTTCAAGAAAAGCACCAAGGATACGAGGGGCAAGCTATAGAGGCGAAAGACTTGAGCACATAATTGCAGCGAACCTTGATTCATTATTTGTAGTATGCAGCGTTTTGGAGCCTATTTTCAACAATAAAACACTGGACAGGCTACTCGTTATCGGTGAGAGTGCGGGGCTAAGCCCAATTATTATTATAAACAAAATTGATCTCGATAAAGGAAACAAAATAAAATACTGGATTGAATTATATAAAGGTATTGGATACACTATTTTACCGGCCAGTATAATTACCGAAGAAGGGATCAATGATTTAAAGAGTCACTTAGATGGTAAAATAAATTTGCTCTTCGGCCATTCCGGAGTCGGTAAATCATCCTTGCTCAATAAAATATATCCTGGATTGAATCTAAGGGTAGGAAAAATCTCCAATTCTACAGACAAAGGCACACACACAACGGTTACAAGTGTTATGATAAAAATTAAAGAGTCCACGTATGTTGTTGATACACCAGGAATAAGAGAAATTGATCCATTTGGAATAAGGAAAGAAGACCTAAATCATTATTTCGTCGAGTTTTCCGAATATTCTTCAGAATGTAAATTCAATACATGCACGCACTTTCACGAGCCCAGTTGTGCTGTAATAAAAGCAGTTGAAGAAGGTAATATTTCTAGAGAAAGATATGAAAGCTATTTAAAAATAGTAGAGACAATAGAGGAAGACATATTTTTTTGAAACCTTGTTACTATAATTTCTAATATTTACTAATTGTAAACTTTTATTTGTTAAATTATATTTAGAATAAACAAATTAAAATATTAATGGAAAATTTTATTTTAAGCACGGAAAACTCACTGAGGAAGTTTTTATTGGATGCCGATACAATTATTAAATCGCGAAACGGAGGGAACTTACTTGTCAGTTTTGCAATTCCCTTTGAAGATATTGATTCAATTGATTTTATAAATCATCTGGCAAAAAGTTATGAAAGATCATTTTATTTTGAAAAGCCTGCAGATAATTTTCTAATTGCCGGATTTGATGAGGCATTAATAATATCGGAAAATGGTGAAGGAAGGTTTGCAGTTACGGATAAAAAAATAAAGGAATGGAAGAATTCATTCATTAATAATTGGGAAAATCTGCCGGACAAAAATATTCCTTTGTTTGTGGGGGGGATGAAGTTTACAAGTGAACATAATGAGGATGACTGGCAGGATTATAACGACTCAACCTGGTTTGTACCTGAGCTGCTGATTTTGAAAAAACAGAATATGAAGTATATGTTCTATAATTTCATTCTTCAAAACTCATCAAAAGAACAAGCAATCAAAAAAATACATACCAAGCTGGATAAGTTCTTTAAATTTAAGGGAAATCATGAAAAGGTTTTCTCTGCCAAGATATTGAAAAGCATTGGCGATACGCCAAAAGATAAAAAGAAGTGGAAGCAGCTTGTCAGCGATAGTTTAGGGAGGATCTCAGAGAACCAGATTGAGAAAGTTGTACTTTCAAGAAAAGTAGAATTATACTTATCAAATGAACCGGACATAAAATCGATAATTCACAGCTTACGAAAGGTTTATCCTAGCTGCTATATTTTCCTATATCATCGCGGTAAATCAAGCTTTTTTGGTGCAACTCCGGAGAAGCTAGCTAAATTTTCCGACGGGCAAATTGAAGTAGATGCATTAGCTGGATCTGCCCGGCGAGGCAAGACAGAAGAGGAGGATTCACAGATTGAAAAATCCCTATTAAGCGATAGTAAGAATCTAACAGAGCACAATTATGTTGTTGAGCATATAAAGAATACAATATCGACAATAACAGAAAATCTTTCAGTCGAAAAGCATCATGCAATAAAGAAGCTGGTAAACATACAGCATATCTGGTCGCATATTACAGCCAAGTTGTCAAATAAAAGTTCAATGATGAGCATACTAAAGGAGCTTTACCCCACCCCGGCTATATGTGGTTTTCCAAAGGATGCTTCACTTCATCTTATAAGAAAAATGGAAGGGTATAAGCGAGGGCTATACTCAGGAATTATTGGATGGTTTAACTTCGAAGAAGAGGGAGAATTTGTTATTGCGCTAAGATCTGCTTTATTAACAAACAACAGATTACTTGCATTTGCCGGAGGAGGTATAGTGCAAGATTCAGATCCCGAAGCTGAATATAAGGAAACCGAGCTCAAACTAAAAACGATAATGACAATATTTAATAATGAAGATAAAAATTAATCGTAATATTTTATGGACAGAGACTTTTGTCAGAGAACTAGCGTCTCTTGGCGTAAAACACGTTTCAATATCCCCTGGATCAAGGAACACTCCTCTGACTTTAGCATTTGCTGCGAACAAGAAAATAAAATCATATGTTCATGTTGATGAAAGAAGCAGCGGATTTTTTGCACTTGGACTTGCCAAAGCGACTGATTCACCTGTAGCAGTAGTATGTACATCGGGAACCGCGACAGTTGAACTTTATCCAGCAATAGTCGAAGCATATCAGCAGCGAATACCTCTCATTATATGTACAGCAGACAGGCCACCGGAGCTTCTAGACAGAGGTGCAAACCAGACAATAAACCAAATAAACCTATATAAAAATCATATTAGGTGGTTTATGGATATGGGGCTGCCGGAACCTTCCCTTCCAAAACTTAAACAATTAAAAGCTGCAGCAAAAACTGCTTTTATAACAAGCTTATATGAATCAAAGGGACCTGTGCATTTAAACTTTCCATTCCGAAAGCCGTTTGAGCCCATATACACAACCGACGAGGTTAATGAAAATATTGTCCTTTTTGCTGAAAAAACCTTATCATCCAAGGATGATATTTGTTTTGGGGATATAAAGGATATTAAAAAAGAGAAATGGTTCTTAAATATCTTTAGCCAACTTAAGAAATTCGAGCACGGATTAATAATAGTAGGCCCGGATAATTATAATCCCAGATTTATAAAAAGCTGCCAGGCTTTATCTCAAAAATTGGCATATCCAATTTTAGCAGATGGAACTTCACAGCTTAGATTCGGCAGACATGATAAAAACAACATTATAACGGGATTTGATTCATTCTTCCGGTCAGAAAAATTTTCTTCATCCCATCAACCTGATATCATCCTGCAGTTCGGAAGGACAATTACCTCAAAAGGATTAGATTCATTTCTCGAAAACTGCGCGGCATATAGATATATGATAAATGCATTCGGCGATTGGTTCGATCCGTCTGATAAAGCAAAAGCAGCATATGTTTGCAAACCTTTTTTATTCTGTGAAAGTATGAATGAAGTGCTTCAAGCAACTAAATTCAGCAGGAAGCAAAATAGCTGGCTCAGTTCTTACATTTCAGCGGAACATACTTCAATGAAATTGAAAAATGAGATTATAGACAATTCGGATTTTCTTAACGAAGCAAGGGTAATTAATGAAGTTCTTCAAGTTATTCCTGATAACAGTTTAATAATGCTATCAAACAGCATGCCCGTTAGGGACTTTGACTATTTTGCATCCAATATTGATAAGAATGTAATTTTATTTAATAACCGCGGAGCTAGCGGAATCGACGGTATCACTTCAACAGCCTTGGGCATTGCTGCAGCCGTTAATAAACCCGCTGTTTTAATAACAGGCGATCTAGCATTTTATTATGACCTAAACGGACTTTTGGGCGCCAAGAAATACAACATACCTTTAGTAATTGTTTTATTAAACAACAATGGAGGAGGTATCTTTGAGGTGCTACCGATCTCAAGCTACGGGGAAGTCTTTAGAAAATATTTTTTAGCGCCGCATAACCTGGAATTCAAATACTTTGTAAAAGCATACGGCGGAAATCATAAGAATATATTAAGCTGGAGAGATTTTAGAAGTTCATTTCGGAATGCTCTTACAAAGAAAAATTTCTCAGTACTTGAGATAAAGACAAGCTCGACAGATTCACTTAAACTACGTAGAAAATTCTGGGAGGCGGTAAGCGACAGCTTTGCGAATTAAGCTATCCAATATTTCGCTTAATGTAGAGGTTCACTCCTCCACAAATACAGAATCAGACTTAATCTTTTTCCTGCATGGATTTACAGGATCATCGGAAGATTGGAGACAAATAGCCATATCGATAGAACCGAAATATAAAATAATCATGTTAGATCTAATCGGTCATGGGAAAAGTGACTCACCAAAGGATATTTCATTATATACTGCAGATTCTATTGTAAAAGAAATTTTTGAGGTTATAAACTACTTTACAAGTGAAAAAATAATTCTTGCCGGATATTCGATGGGTGGTAGAACTGCCTTATCTTTTGCGGTAAAGCATCCCGACAGATTAAAGAAATTAATACTTGAAAGTTCTACTCCCGGTTTAAAAGAGAAAAATATTCGGGCTGCCCGCTCAAATCTGGACGAACAGCTAGCATCCTATATTGAGTCCCATGAGTTAGTAGATTTTATAGACTACTGGATGAATATCGATTTATTTGCAACACAGAGAAATCTTCCACAGGAGAAACTTAATGAAATAAGGGATTCAAAATTAAAAAACAATAAAGCCGGATTAGCAAATTCACTTCGTGGATTCAGTACAGGCAGGATGCCTTGCTTGGTTGATCAAATAAAAAATATTAGATGCAGCAGTCTGCTTATTACCGGTGAATTGGATATAAAATACACACTAATAAATTCAGAAATGCTTAATAGATTCCGGACTGCAAAACACTTTATAATTAAAAATGCAGGGCATAACACTCACCTTGAAAAGCCGGTGGATTTTATCAATGTGATAAATGACTTCCTTAATAAATACTAACTTTCTCTTTTTTTTAATACTTTTGTACGCTTCAAAATAATTCCTAGGTGAAATATGAAATATAATTGGATTAAAGTAAAAGACTATACCGATATTATTTACGAGAAAATGGACGGGATTGCAAAGATTACAATAAACCGCCCTGAAGTAAGAAATGCTTTCAGGCCGGAGACCGTACAGGAAATGTACGATGCATTCTCGGACGCACGTGAAGATCAAGAAATTGGCGTAGTTCTGCTAACCGGCAATGGGCCTGCAAAAGACGGTAAATATGCATTCTGTTCCGGGGGAGATCAAAGAATAAGAGGCGACAAAGGATATGTTGGGAAAGACGGAGTACCAAGATTAAACGTACTTGACCTGCAGAAATTAATCAGAAGCATGCCTAAAGCTGTAATAGCATTAGTTGCAGGATATGCTATAGGAGGCGGGCATGTACTGCACGTTGTCTGCGATCTTACAATAGCCGCTGATAATGCTATCTTTGGACAAACAGGCCCAAAAGTAGGCAGCTTCGACGGCGGCTTCGGCTCAAGCTATCTTGCAAGAATGGTAGGACAGAAACGTGCTAGAGAGATATGGTATTTATGTGAACAATACAATGCGCAGGAAGCATTCGACATGGGGCTTATCAATAAAGTTGTTCCATTAGATAAATTAGAAGATGAAGGTGTTAATTGGGCAAAGAAAATTTTGCAGCACAGTTCAATGGCAATCCGGCTGTTAAAATCTGCATTTAATGCTGAACTTGACGGACAGGCAGGCATTCAAGAATTAGCAGGTAATGCAACCTTGCTTTATTATATGAGCGAGGAAGCTCAGGAAGGAAAGAAAGCTTATCTTGAAAAAAGGAAGCCTGAATTCAATAAATTTCCGAAGCTGCCTTAAGGAAGGAAAGGTATAGGGGTATAGATGCATAAAGGGATATGGTAATGAAGCAATTAATAACGATATACTTTTGTATTAGTAGTAAAATAAAATATGACTCAAAATAAATTGAATGGAAACTGATAATCAATTAATAGGTGAACAATTACCGGGTAAACTTAGAAGCTGGATCTTAGCCAGCAGGCCAAAGACTTTATTAGCAGCAGTTGTACCGGTAATGGTAGGATGTGCTCTTGCTGTAAACAAAGGTAAGTTTAATTTTATTTGCTCATTTATAGCACTGTTATGCTCGCTCCTTATACAAATAGGGACTAACTATATCAATGACCTTTACGATTTTCTAAAAGGAGCAGATAACAAAAACAGAAAAGGGCCTTTAAGAGTATTAGCCTCAGGCTTAATTACCGTAAATGAGATGAAAGCCGGTAGCGTTATTGTTTTCCTTTTAGCATTTCTCCTTGGCTTAATTCTAGTTTATGAAGCAGGCACAGTAATTTTAATAATTGGAATTTTATCTATCCTAGCAGGTATCGCATACACTGCAGGGCCTTTTCCCCTTGCCTATAACGGTTTAGGTGATGTATTCGTATTTATGTTTTTCGGAGTTGTCGGGACTACAGGCACCTATTATATTCAGGCTAAGGAATTTTCTGATATTGCATTTCTAACTTCAATTCCTGTAGGAGCTTTAATTACAAATATTCTCGTTGTAAATAACTTCCGGGACATTGAGGAAGACAAAGCTGCCGGTAAAAAAACACTTGCTGTTATATTAGGAAAAGAATTTACCCGGTTTCAATTCATATTTCTTTTATTAACTTCTTTCGCTACCCCGGCCGTTTTGTATGTTTTCTATGATTTTCATATCTGGATATTCCTTCCATATCTTACAATACCAATTGCATATAAGCTTGCGGTTATGCTTTATAAATTTGACGGCTTAGCTTTAAACAAAACACTAGAGCTTACTGCAAAGTTTTCAGCAATATTCGGGCTTTTATTTGCTGCCGGCCTTACATTATGAATAAGATCGAGCTTAAATATTTACCATACATATTAAAATTCTCTTCCCCTTTCATTACATCAAAAAACAGTATAACCGAAAGGAAAGGCCTAATAATATCACTGACCAGCAATTCAGGAAACATCGGCTTTGGAGATTCTGCCCCTTTTCCTGAATATGGATCGGAAACATATGAAAAAGCAATATCAGTTATAGACAATATTGATGTCAATTTTAAAATTGATCTTAGTGATATAGAAAATAGCTTCGAAGACTTCTTTTCCCCTATTAATTCCCTTCCCTCACTACGCCATGGTATAGAGCAAGCTTTTATGAATTTGATTTCGAAAGAAAAAAACATCACTCTGAATCAAATCTTAAATATACCTTCTAAGAAAGAAATAAATGTAAATGCAGTAATTGGTTTAATTCCCCCTGAGGAAACTTTCGTACTGATAAATAAATTTATCAAGCAAGGTTTTAAGACTATTAAATTGAAAGCAGGAAGAGAATCCTTTGACGATGATTTTTATATTATTAAAAAAATCAGGGAAAACTTCGGGCAAGAAATTAAAATACGGATAGACATAAACGGCAAATGGAATTTGAGTGAAGCAACTAACAATCTGAAAAAATTAGAATCTATACATTTGGAGTATGTTGAACAACCGGTAAGCAAATTGGAAGACTTAATTCAGTTGTCGGGTAAAACTAACGTCCCTATAGCTGCAGACGAGTCAATAAGATCTGTTAATGGTGCTGCGGATATTATTTCACATAAAGCAGCAAATATATTAATATTAAAACCCATGATGCTGGGGGGAATAATACCCTGCCTTAAAATAATTAAGCTTGCTGAGGAAAACGGTATAAACTGCATTGTCTCTTCATCTTTTGAATCTGTAATCGGAAGATCCTTTGCTGCTTTTATTGCATCATTAATCAAGCACGATCTAGCCCATGGCCTGGATACCGGACATTTTTTTGAACAAGATCTGGCTCCAGACCCCTACCCGGTCGTTAATGGAAAGATCAATTTTATAAAGTAAAATTTATATTTATAAATGCATATATTAAAGTTGGCTAAGTGAATATGCATTAGAGAATACATAACTTTATTTTTATTCTTTAATACTAAAAACTATTTATTACTCACATGAAACTTATCGGTTTACTTTCTAATAATCTTAACCAAAACAATTCGGCAATTATCTTTAAAGACGATGAGATTACTTATCAGGAGTTAGAAGATAGAATTTTCTCAACTATGGATGCTCTTTTAAAATTAGGGATAAGAAAACAAAATAAGGCTGCAATACTATGCGAAAATAACCTTGATTATGTAGTATTAATATTTTCATTATGGAGGATTGGTGCAGTCCCTGTTCCTATAAATGTTAAACTTTTGCCGAAAGAAATAGAAGAGCTTTTAAGAATTTCTAGTTGTAAGTTCCTGCTAACCGGAGAACCTTTTAATGGTAAAATTAAATTAGATAATGTTATTGTTTCTGAAATTCCGGCAATCGATAACAAACCAGACTTCAGGCATAAAGAAGATATTGAATTTAATATCATCAATACAGCAGTTATAATATTTACTTCGGGTTCTACAGGAACTCCCAAAGGTGTAAAACTTTCATTTAATAATTTGGTACAAAGCGCAATTACTGGAGATAAAATATTTAATCACTTGCCAAATGATCGATGGCTCGCAAGCCTTCCGTTTTATCATGTAGGTGGATTTTCAATTATTACCCGCTGCTTTTTTTATGGTGCCTCATTGATAATTCCTGACACTCTAGAGATTGAAAAGCTGGAATTAGCAATTAGAAAACATAAACCGACTTTAACATCCTTTGTTTCAACTCAGTTGAAGCGTTTATTAGAATCAGGTATTATTCCAAGCACCGAACTAAGACATATTTTATTAGGCGGAGGATTTATTGATCCATACTTAGTTGAAACCGCAATAAGTAAAGGCTGGAGTGTTTCTAAATCCTACGGGACAAGTGAGACATCTTCTTTTGTCACTGCTTTAACTTCGGAAGATTTTAAGATGAAGCCTGGCTCTGCAGGCAAACCAATTCCACCTAACCAAATAATAATTGTTGATGGAAATAGGAGCCCGCTTCCGCCTATGACATCCGGAGAAGTTGCCGTCAAAGCCCAATCTGTTGCGAAAGGATATATTGATAATGAAGAGGAATCCAAAAAGAAATTCAGAAAGGATATTTTTTATTCAGGAGATTACGGCTACATTGATGAGGACGGATATTTATTCATTGAAGCCAGAAGGAATGATTTAATAGTATCCGGAGGAGAGAACATAAATCCTACTGAAATCGAAAGAGAAATACTAAAGCACCAATCTATTGAAGAGATTTGCGTAATCGGAATTGAGGATGAAGAATGGGGCCAGGCAGTAGCCGCAGTTATTGTTCTTAAAAATAACTCCAACATATCTTTAATAGAACTAAAAGAATTTTTGAAAGACAAGCTGCCAGGATATAAACAGCCTAAAAAGATTTTTATATTGGAACAATTACCGAAGACCGAATTGGGAAAAGTACAAAAAGAAAAAATTAGAGAAATAATTAAGGAGATTAAATCCTAGTTTGTTAATAAACTTCATCATGAATACCAATGGCAGCCAGGATTACATGGTTATTTCCTAAGAAATAGAAATCAATTCAAACATCAAATAATATTCGAATGATATAGTTGCCTGATAGTTATTGAGTTAGTAACTGAGGATCGAAGAGATTATTGAGAAATATATTCATCTTCTCTTTAAAATTTCTTTAATGTTACTCATTGGAAGAAAAGCCTTGCTTCAAAGAACTTTATAATGAATTGCTTAATGAGAAGGCGATCATTCGTCCATCATTTCCTTAAATTCATTTATATATTTAAACATTTTTAGTTTACCAAACTTTTCTT
>Ga0075269_10000158_pt1 | contig 11447 bp, 9 predicted proteins | sample SF_Rice_5C_0N_10_FD_69773 | JGI IMG/M metagenome (GOLD analysis project Ga0075269, IMG submission 69773) | Rice paddy soil microbial communities from Twitchell Island, California, USA - SF_Rice_5C_0N_105 | ecosystem: Environmental > Terrestrial > Soil > Paddy field/soil | place: USA: Twitchell... | reverse complement strand
TGTTTGCTGTAAATTCAAGATCATGCCCGCCTGACTTTCTATTATCTGATAGAAAGTGGAAATGATAGCCGGGGACATTTACGCCATCCATATAATCGGGGAATCTAAAACCTATTAAGGTTCCTTTGATATTCTGAAAATTAAAGGTTGATTGATTCTTAGTAACATCTGCGAAATCAGTATAAGGTTTTGCCTGCTTAGCAATACTCCTAGTTTTAACTGTGCTAAAAAGCCCGATAACCCTTATAGCATAAATCAAATTTTTAGAAGGTAGATTATTGTCGAGGTATTCAATAAGCGTTTTATAGTCCATTTCTTTATTTATTTGAATAACAGTATCCGCATGGAAAAATACTTCAGTTACGAAAGGAGATCTCTCACTTTTAGAAGGTTGGGATACTTTACCATCATAACTTACCCGGTAGACTTTTCCATCGAGGATAATCATTTCACCATTGACTCCGTTAAAAGTGCCAAGGCCGAAATTACCATGACGGCTTATTTCACCGATTGTAAAATTATCATTCATAGCTCCGCTTGCCAGGCCAATAAAGGGAGCCGATTGAAACAATGTTTTAGAATTCTTTTCCTGAGGATAACTTAGTACAGAAACAAAAAGCAAAAGGAAAAATATATTTATAAGATATTTAGACTTCATTTTAATCCTTATTTATGAATTATTATAATTGCGAAGTACAGTAGGGACATCTGCTTGCATTTATCGATATTTTAGATTTGCAATACTGACATTCCTTAGTAGTGACAGCTTCAGCAGCCGGTACTTCTTGTTTTTTAAGCCGCTGAAAAGCTTTTACGAGCATGAACACAGACACTGCGACAATTATAAAGCTCACAACGGAATTAATGAATACACCATAGTTCAATGTAACTGCACCGGCAGCAGCCGCATCTTTCAATGTAGCATATGGACCGGCAAATTTGGAACCGACTTTTAGAACAATAAACAGTTCTGAAAAGTCAACATTTCCGAGAATCAAACCAATGGGAGGCATTATTACATCTTTAACCAATGAACTAACAATTGTACCGAAAGCTGCGCCAATAATTATACCCACTGCCATATCGAGCACATTCCCCTTTAAAGCGAAATCTTTGAACTCTTTCAGCATTTTATCCTCCGGTTATATTTTGAAATAATTTAGTTATAAATAACTGAATAGCAAAACCTAACTTTTGATAAATACGTTAATAAGTGGAAATCAATTTACAAGTTATTCTGCCTGAATATATTCTTCCAGGCATAACATATGTAAAACCAGGTATTTCTAAAAAACAAAAGAAATTGTAACCTCATGGAAAATAAGCAATTAGCATTTCAAATGCTACATGGCATAATATTTCTAATTCAAATACCGAAACCTTAAGAGAAGGTTAAGAGTTTAAAGTAATAAATTTCATTAAATCAGAGAAAGGAAAAATATTATGAAAAGCATTTTAAGAAGAACTAAAATGTATTTCGCTTTCATAGTGTCAATTTCAATTATGTTTTTGGCAGGATGCAACAATTCTCCGACTGGGCCGCAGCAGACACAAAATAGTGCAGATCAGCAGGCAATGCTAAAGGCTGTTGAATCAGATTCGTCAGTCGGCTCTTTCACTCCGAACTACGATGAAGGGAGCGCGATGAGCATATTGGGCAAGACATCAGTTGCTATATATCCGCTCCGGGTCGGACAGAAAATGAGACTTGTATCCAAGAATTTCATTTATAATATGGTCGGTGATACTGCTTTTGGTACTTACACAGCTACATTTGAAGGAGTGCTTTACATTGCCGCTTCTTATGATTCTGCAACACATACACAGGATACCTTAATCCAAAAGCCTTTCACAACTATAATAACTAGAAAAGTTGTTTTGCTTGAAATGAACAACAACAAGTATGATACAACAAACCATGTATGGCGTGTACTTGCAGTATCTCTTCCGGCAGGCGGAACCTTGAATTCTAATGTTGTTATAACCAATCTGACAATGTTTATGCCTGACGGCAGCGTGGTAATTATTAATGATCCGAATGACTATTATTTTACACGGGGACAAGGACACGGCCATGGATGGGATAAGCAAATGCCAGGTTTTAGGCATAATCAAAGTGTAACAATCCAGGTAACTGTATCGAGCGCTTATGCAGATACTGATTTTGTAACACTGACTCACGGAGCGGATATGCACGGCATGCACAGAGAAAAGCTGGAATTATACCTTGTGTCTTCATCCCCTTCAGGTAGTGGTTATATAAAGGTTTATGAAAGAACATTTGTTACCCACGCATACCCCGGGTTTTTTACAGCAGTAATAAATGCATTCCCCAGACAAGTGATATACGATGATTCTACTCCGGTTGAATCAGATACCTGGGGAGTTCCATATTTTATTGAACGATAGCAGTAATATAATGGAAGTTCAATAAAATATATCGGAGGGCACACTCCTCACCCTTTCCTAAAGGGTGAGGAGAAATATTTTTAAAGGATAACGTTATAAATCCGGAAAATTTAGATTGAAAATAAGTCAATTCAATATTAAGTTATTTAAGATGAAAATTTTAATTATTTATTTTAATATAATATTACTAATTGCGGTTGGATTCGTTCTAAGCAGCTGCAATAGTCCGGCTCCCACCGAACTAGTTCAGGACAATTCACCAGCTCAGAATCAGGTACAATACCAAGTAATAACAAAAGATCCTGCTGATGCATTTTACAGCAATGGATTCGACACTACCGGAGTTACCAGCGTTATTCCAAACAATTTAAATGTTATTAATATAAGCGGAACTAAAGTTACTGAAAACAATTCTACGAGAACCATATCATTTGCACAGGCAATATTTTTAGATAAAACTCATCCGGTAATGGGACCTGGCGGAAGGCTTATAGGCTACAAAACATTTATACCCGGCATGCTGAAATTTAACGGTGTAATAGCGGATTCAACTCCTTACAATGTTAAATTCAGTTATAAAGGAAACATACAGGACAGCCTCCTGGGAAATATGTACATAACTAATAATCATTTTAATTTCGATTATAATTCTTTAGTCAGAGTCCAATATTACCCGGGGCGCTTCATGCATGGTAATCCGATTGATTTTTATGTCCCTACGCCTACAGAAATACGAGGGACAATAAAAATCTCAGGTAAAATTGCTAATAAGACTTTATCAGCAGCGGTTAATTGGAATAAAATAAACCCGCGGGATAGTGTGGAATTAATATTAGGAGCGGTCTCCTTACAGGGATCATCTTTCCCACTATATAGAATAAGGACACTTGATATTGGTAAATTAAATATACCGCCAAAGCTGTTGAACGAAATCCCGACTAATACATTTAATAAACTAGTCTTTACTTTTGTTAGGAGGATTTCAATATCTCATAAAGAAGGCAGCAGTGATCTATATGTATTATCTCAAAGTATTCACAGTATAATTTTAGATATTCCTTGACGAAACATATTGTAAAAATCATTACGGTTTTAATAATGTTAATCTCCGCTAATATATCAGCGCAAAGCTCTTTCGAGCTTTCCGGTTATTGGTTTCCAGGGAATGCGAATACCACATTATTAAATAGTCTTGAAAGCAACCCTTCCAGCTACTCCTTATTAAGAGATTGGGGTGTTGCTATTTCATACGGAAGTGATTTTTCCAGTAGCATTACTTCAAACCTTTATCTCATTTCTATCTCTAAAAGAATCGGAAATAATTTTCTGAGTGCGAGATATACCCCGGGATATCAAAAAGATTTTGTATTTAACAACGGCCAATCAATAGTACTTCAGGATTCTACTGTTCAATCACTCAATTCTAAATTCAGTTACAAGGAACTTTTCGGATTAGGTTACTCATATAGGTTTTCGGATAAATTAAGCGCCGGATTTTCATTTAGATATTTTACTCAGGATTTTAATCAGCAGTCGGTATACCCAATCTTTTCTGATTCACTTTATTTGGTACAGGAAAGCACAGATGAAAAAGCAAACCTTTGGCGCGGAAATATCGGATTAAATTATACTCCTTCGGATATTTTTTCATTTTCACTTTCCACGGTAGATTTAATAAACATAAACGCAAACTCAGTTGATCCTGATGTATCTCAATATGAATTAATAAATAACAGAGCTATTTTAGCCGGTGTTTCTGTAAACCCATCCAAATATCTGGGACTCAATCTTCTATATGAAACAAACCGGGATTGGCAGATGGGAATAAATAATTTCTTTACCGCTTTCGAAGGGAACTTCGGAATCAATATTACAGCTTTTCATGATTATTACCAGTCCCCCTACATTGCCGGGATTATTCCTGCGATATCTTATTCAACTAATCTATTCGGAGTGGCCTTATCCGGCGTAAAATATTTTACCGATAGAAACATTACTCATACGTTTACTGATTTTCAGAATAATGGCATAGATAATATAATTAACAACCGTTACAGTTTTGATAAAGCAGTTCTGACTCTGACATTTAGCCTAAATACAATCCAAGAACGATCTGTTGAGTTTTTAGACGTAAATATATTGAATGAAATATTCCCTATCTTAACAGATAGTTATCTTGATAAACCTTTCGCCTATGCTAAGGTAGTCAATCTTACAAATCATTCGGTAAACGTAAAACCATCGAGCAGAATTGAGGGCTTGAATAACGGGAAGATAGAATCTCCCGTAGTTACAATTCCGCCGAAAGATACAGCAGATGTTCCTTTTTACACAATCATCCCTTCGTCATATGATAAACAGAAAGCGGGGATTTCATATACAGATTTTTACCTTTCAACCTCAAACCAAAATCCTGACGATGATAGGCAAAAGCCGATTCTTATTAACGGGATAAATGCTTGGGACGGAAAGGTAATAAACCTAAGGTATTTTATAAAGAGGGATTATGAATATTCAATGGATTACGCTAAGAATATTCTGAGCAAACATAAAAGCGAGCTTGATTCGCTTTCTTATGTACTTTCAATTTTCTATAAGGCGAAGATACTATTCAATAATTTTGTCTCTAATCTTGTATATGCAGCAAACCCGCGCGCAGAAGCAGATTATGTGCAATTCCCTCATGAGACAATGAAACTTAAAGGCGGTAATTGCGATGATCTTAGTGTATGTTACAGCTCGTTATTAGAGAGTGTAGGGATCCAGACAGCACTTGTTGATTATAAGCCGATTAACGGAATCGGCCATGTTAATGTTCTTGTTAACACGCAGCTTTCACCCGAACAGGCAAGATTAATTACACAGAACGACAGTAAATATTTTATCAGGAAAAATGAAGATGGTATTGATGAGGTTTGGATCCCGGTTGAAACAACTTCGCTTACTAATTTTGATAAGGCATGGGATTTAGGCTCACAGAAGTTTAATGAAGACGCTTTAGATAATTTGGGCCTGGCAAAAGGAAACGTTCAGATTGTTGATATATATTAATATTTTAGAGGAATAATATGAAATGGATTTTATTTATTACATTAGCTGCAGCAAGCTTTATTTCTGCACAAACAATGAGAGTCCAAAAGATAAAAGGAAATGTTTCAGCACAAATAGGAACCAATGAAAATTGGACAAAAGTAAATCCGGATGAATCTTTTCCTATCAATTCAATTATAGAGACCGGTAAGAATTCATCAGTTCAGATTATTGCAGGTAATATTAATTTCACACTGCAGGGCTCATCGGCACTTCCGCTTACGAATCTAAAAAAGATGTCCCTAAATGATTTGATACTTGCACTGGCAATGGAAGATATGTTAAATGCCCCTAAGAAAAGGCAAGAAGCCAATTCTAGGAACACTGCCGTTTACGGTGCTCAGATAAACGGAATAAAATCTCCGATTGTAGAGACCGACGACTTCGGAGTAAAAAGGCTTAACGGAGCAGTTCAGCTTGCCGAAAACGGCTTTAAAGAATCTGCTGTTGTGGATGCTAAAGAAACTTATAGGAAATATCCGAATACAAATAATATTGCTTCATTTAGAATTTACTTTGCAAATATACTTGCTGACCTCGGACTTAATGAGGATGCATATGATGAGTTTAAGCAAATTGAATATCTTAAATTGACAAGCGGCCAAAAACAGGAAGTAAAAGATAAAATGCATACGCTGACGGTTAATTTAATGAAGTAATAAAGGCTTTCCTCACCCAGGTAAATTATTGAGTAAAGTTGACCGCTTATATAAATTGGATTCACTTTCAAATTTATACAGTGAAAATTGCAGCTGCCTTCCTTATTTTTACCCCTAATACTTTAATAAATGAAGTAATTACTTTGAAACTAAATAATAATATACCTCTAATACCGGCTAACTACCGACCCAAAACCTACCATGACGGCTAGATAACCGCTTAAAAAATGGATTTAAGCGGTTATCTAGCCGTCATGATCGGTGTAAGCTCGGTGTTATATCGGTAGTAGAGCTTAATTACCATGTTGTCCATTATACATAGTTTAGAATGTTAAGATTGCACAAATGGCATAAATCTGATAATAACTAAATAGTATTACGGTCAACTCTAATTATTTAATTATTGGGGCAACTAAATTAGTTTTACCTGCCGATATAAACTTTGAGCAATATGTAATTATATTTGGAGTACAAGTTTTTCTCTTAGATTATGAAAGGAGAAATAAAATGAACTCCAGATCTTATCTTTTAATAATATTTTCTACATTAATAATGATATCAATTGAGAAGGCTCAAGATAAGGATAAGAGTGAACCTACTACGGTAAATTATGTTGACCTAAATAAGTATACTGGATTATGGTATGAGATTGCTAAAATCCCTAACAGTTTTCAGAAAAAATGCACAAGAAATACAACTGCTGTTTACAAGCTGCTTGATAATGGGACTATAAGCGTCGTCAATCGATGCATAAGTGAAGACAATAGCATAAATGAAGTAGATGGTATAGCAAAAATTGTTGATACAAAATCCAATGCTAAGCTCAAAGTCAGCTTTGTAAAAATTTTAGGCGTATCATTATTCTGGGGAGATTATTGGATAATTGGCTTGGATAAAGATTATAAATATGCTGTTGTTGGTACGCCTTCGAGAAAATACGGTTGGATATTAAGCCGGACTCCAAAATTACCTGATACAGAAATGCAAGATGTATTTTCAATTTTGGAGAAGAACGGATATGATAAAAAAGACTTTGTAATGACTTTACAAAGCGAATGAATAAAAAGGGAGTTCAGATTTCGCTGTTCTCCCTCTGTTTAATAGAATTAATTTTAGGGATAGAATCTTAATCCCAGTGCCGCATCAACTGCGGAACCGAAATCGGGAGCTATACCTACCAATAGCCCAACTTCAAAGAAAAATTCCAGCGGAGTAGTTTGAGGTATAACATTTACGCCGAATACGCCTCTTACTCCCAATCCAGCACCACCGGTTCTTACATAAAAACCTTCATCATTATAAAAGAATCCGTGTCCGTTACCTAATCCGATCGCTACACCCGGGCCTGCGTATAACTTTACGATGTTAGAGCGAAAAGCATTGAAGTGCCAGAGGTAATCTCCATCGATGCGGGGGCTGCCGAAATATGAGGAACCTATGTCAACTACAAATGCATTTTCATAATTTGTCCAAAATTTCAATGTAGCTCCTGTCGGATCGCCGAGCATTATACCGAAACCGAATTCCCTACCTTGAGGTGACTGTGCAAAAATGCTCTGAGAGCTAATTATGATAAAAATTGTTACAGCCAAAACAAATAACTTTCGCATCCGTTTTCTCCTAAATTATTATTATTCCATAATTTAATTAACTTTCCTCAAGACCAAAAGTAATATGGCAATAACTAAATTATTCTTATATTATTCATGTCACAGAGATTATGATTGAAAAAATATATTGAAGAATAAGAAAATAAATTTCAATTGATGTATAAAAAGGAAACAATATTTCGCTTTGGAATATGCTGCGGCTTAATCTTGTGCCGGCATTTTCATAGCCGCCCATTCCTCGCGCGAAGGCCCGTATATACCGCTAACTTTTAACCCAGCCATCCGCATCAGCACAGTCATCTGGGCTCTATGATGCACCTGATGAACTACGAGAGAAGACAAGACTTTCCCTTTCTCCCATTCCTGTCCGAACATATTTATTTTATCCGAAAGATTTTTGTCTGTCCATTTTTTGGATACTTCATCAATAAGAGAGTCGGATACTTTCTTATAAAATCCTGCAATCTCCTCCACACTTTGCGGTATGGGTAAATTTTTATCAAAGCCTTCCACATTTAACCCTGCACGATTTATCATTTCAGGTATAGCTCCTGTTATATGCCAGGCAAGCTTGCCAAGTGTTCTTACGTTATCGCCGAATTTTTTATCTAGTGATTCATCGGTCAGGTTATATAAATTCTTTAATGTTGAATCGGATTCATAAGACCAATCATTTTTGAAGTCATCTATTTTATAATACATATTTAATCCTATTTTAAATTAAGCTGGATAATATTTCCTTAAGCTTTTCTAGGTTCAGCTCCCAATCCTTTTGTTTAGTTCTTTCCTTTTCTACAACATTCGGTGCGGCATTTTGAATGAACTTTTCATTTGAAAGCTTTTTATTAATACCGGTTAGCGAGCCTTCGAGCCGTGTTATTTCTTTCTGAAGACGGTTTCTTTCTACATCGAGATCAATCAGCCCCTTCAAAGGAATAAAGATCTCGCAGCCTTTAAGGACTGCTGATGCACTGGCTTTGGGCTTTTCGATATGCTCATCAATGTTAATATCCTCCACTCTTGCCAGTTTTTTTATATATTCAATCTGATATTCTTTCACCTTGGTAGTTTTAATCTTTGCAGTTATATATTTTGAAGGCGGAATGTTCATTTCACCGCGGATATTTCTTATTGCCGTAATAATTTCCTGTACAAATTCCATTTCTATCTCGGCTTCAGGACTTATCAATGATTCATCGGCTATAGGATAATCCGCAGTCGATATGCTTTCTCCATCAACTCTTTTCTTCATTGCCTGCCAGAGCTCTTCTGTTATATATGGCATGAAGGGATGAACTATCTTCAGAAGATTTTCGAATATTCCCAGTGATCTGGTAAGTACTGCAGATTTAATTTCCTCGTTATCTGAATAAAGCCTATTCTTTGCCATCTCTATATACCAGTCGCAGAAGTCATTCCACACGAATGAATAAATTATTTTTGTGGCATTGTATATCTCAAACTTTTCCATTGCCGTATTAAGCTCAGATAATGTTTTATGTAAGCGCGAATAAATCCACTTATCCGAAAAATCAATGAAGCTGTCCTTCAATTCTTCTGCAACAGAAATATTTGCAGCATTCATTAAAAGGAATCTTCCTGCATTCCAGATTTTGTTTGCAAAGTTTCTGCCGATCTCGCATTTATCAGTACTGAATAAAACGTCCTGGCCGAGAGGAGCAAGATAAATTATTGTAAACCTTAGTGCATCTGCACCGTAATCTTTAATTACATCCAACGGGTCGGGGGAATTACCGAGAGATTTGCTCATCTTTCTTCCCTGAACGTCCCGAATTACACTGGTAAAATAGACATGATGAAATGGTATATCTTTTTTGAAGTGGATGCCTGCCATAATCATTCTTGCAACCCAGAAGAAAATAATATCAGGAGCAGTAATTAGAGCATCAGTCGGATAATAATAATCTTGTTCTTTCTCTGTTTTGAATACTTCATAAGCCCAGAGCCAGCTTGATGCCCAAGTATCGAGGACATCTTCATCCTGCTTTAAATTTGTTGAACCGCAATGCGGGCACTTTTGAGGAGGTGTTGCTGAAACTATGGGCTCTTTACATTCAATATTACAATGGTCATCACCAACGCAGTACCACACAGGAATACGGTGCCCCCACCAAAGCTGACGGGATATACACCAGTCTTTAATATTGTTCATCCAGTTATCATATGTCTTAACCCAGTGACCCGGATAAAACTTTATCTTTCCTTCTTTAACTACGTCAATTGCCGGCGCAGCAAGCTCATCCATCTTCATAAACCATTGTTCAGAAAGGTACGGCTCTATAGGGACACCGCCGCGCTCCGAGTATCCGACTTTGTTCTGATAATCTTCAACCTTCTCAAGGAGCTCTAATTCTTCAAATCTATCAATTACTTTTTTTCGGGCAGCATATCTGTCCAATCCTTTAAACTCATCCGGTACATTATGGTTTAAAGATGCATCATCATTAAAAATATTTATGAATCCAAGCTTATGCCTTTTTCCCATTTCATAATCATTTACATCATGCGCGGGTGTTACCTTTACGGCACCTGTACCGAATTCCATATCGACATATTCATCTGCAAAGATTGGTATTTCCCTCTGAGCTATCGGAAGAAGTATTTTCTTGCCTATTAAATCTTTATATCTCTCATCTTTGGGATTTACAGCAACGCCGGTATCTCCAAGCATAGTTTCAGGCCTTGTAGTAGCAACCACAACATACCTGTCTATACCGGCTACCGGATATTTTAAATACCAAAGCTTCCCGTTTACAATTTTATAAATTACTTCTTCATCAGAGATAGCAGATTTGGAAGCAGGGCACCAGTTTACCATGCGGTAACCGCGGTAAATTTTGCCTTCATTATATAGGTTAACAAATGTCTCAATAACTTTTTTATAATAATCATCATCCATTGTAAATCGCTCACGCTGCCAGTCGCAGCTTACGCCAAGCTTCTTCAATTGCTGGATGATAATACCGCCGTATTTCTCTTTCCATTCCCAGCAGTGCTTCAAGAATTCTTCTCTGCCAATTTGAAATTTATCAATTCCTTTATCTTTCAGATAAGTTACTACTTTTGTTTCTGTTGCAATAGATGCGTGATCAGTCCCAGGAACCCAGCATGAATTGAAGCCTTGCATTCTTTTGGTTCTGATAAGTATATCCTGAATGGTATTGTTGAGGATGTGTCCCATAGTAAGCATACCGGTAACATTCGGCGGAGGAATAACTATAGTATAGGGTTTTTTACTTTCGTCTACTTCCGAATGGAAGATATTGTTAGCCGCCCAGTAACCATACCATTTATCTTCTACGGTAAAGGGATCGTAAGCTTTGGAAATTTCAGTATTTATTTTCTCAGTCATTAGTATCTCAATATTTCTTTATTTTCAAGTGTAAATATACGGAAAAAATGAAAGTGGTGAGGGAAGGGAATTTGTATCATTCAAATTCACATACTTTATAGTAAATAGCCGAATTTAGTGTTTATATAAAATAATATATGGCTGATTGATGATACCAAAATGATAAGATATACTATCCCACTTTTAAGTAAATTTTATGGCAAGCTTCCTGACTTTTGACATTTAGTGCGGTAGAAGTTTCCAATTCACAATCATTTCAGTTAAGGGGCTATTCATAATATCTTTAGTTGGTGAATAAAAGATGAA
>Ga0075269_10000157_pt1 | contig 11456 bp, 11 predicted proteins | sample SF_Rice_5C_0N_10_FD_69773 | JGI IMG/M metagenome (GOLD analysis project Ga0075269, IMG submission 69773) | Rice paddy soil microbial communities from Twitchell Island, California, USA - SF_Rice_5C_0N_105 | ecosystem: Environmental > Terrestrial > Soil > Paddy field/soil | place: USA: Twitchell... | reverse complement strand
CGGTTTCCTTTTCTGTCGTATTTAATATTTTCAATTGAGTATGGTGTTCCCGTTTTCTGTACTTCCATAATAGCGGTATGCATATCAAGACTAAGCCCTTCCTTAATCATCCTGAAAATGTTCAGACTTGCATCCCCGGTAGAAGGTTCAATATATTTGTTAAGTTTTCCCCTGAACTGAATTATATCCATTGAGGAGTTTATAAGGATCCCCGGTGGAGCATACCTGTCTATAGTAACCTTGTCGGCTTCTTTCTGGATATCCATTTTGCCCGGTGTTATTTCATTATATCTGTTGACGATATGGCCAGCGGCAGGCAATGAAAAATTAAAATCTATCGGGCTGTTCCCTTGTTTTTTCTTATAAAGCTTGAACTTTTTATCGGTAAGGAAAAAAAGATCTCCGAAACCTCCTATAGATTCTGAAGTACCGAGCATCAGGAATCCGCCTGGCTTAAGTGCGTAATGAAAAACGGGAATGATTTTCTTCTGAAGTTCATTTGAAAAATAAATAAGCAGGTTGCGGCAGCTGATCAGGTCTACCCTGGAAAAAGGAGGATCTTTGGTTATATCCTGTTTTGCAAATACACAGATTTCTCTGACCGGTTTATTAACCTTAAAACGTCCATTATAATTCGAAAAATATTTTCTTCTGATTTCAGGCGGAATATCCTTAAGTTCTGATTCCGGGTATTCCCCCGCGCGGGCTTTCTCAATTGCCGTCTCACTTATATCAGTAGCAAAAATCTGTACCTGGCCGGGATCGCCATTTTTACCCGAATATTCTAAAAGAGAAATGGCAATAGAAAAGACCTCCTCTCCGGAAGAACATCCCGGTACCCATATCCTTATAGGCTCGTTTCTGGATTTACCCTTAATTATTTCGGGGAATATCCGGTGCTCAAGAATATTAAACACTTCAGGATCTCTGTAAAAATTGGTCACATTTATCAGAAGATCTTTATACAGCTCGTAAATTTCGGTTTTGGAATCTTTAATTATCTTGATGTACTCTTCAATCTTATCTGTTTTATTCAGAACCATTCTGCGCGTAATTCTTCTTTTAATAGTACTGGATTTATAATTTGAAAAATCAACGCCTGTGGAAGCACGGAGTTTCCTGAAAATCTGCGCAAGGTGGTCCTCTTCCTTCGGGTTAATTATCTTCTGTTCGTTTTTTGTTGTGATTGCAATAAATGGGTGGCTGCCGATACGTATTAATTCTTCAGAAATTCCTTCGGGTGATAGTACCATATCAACGTTGCCTGAATTTATGGCGCTTGCCGGCATTCCTGAATATTTTGCCGTCTTCTCATCCTGTGCGAAAGTTAATCCGCCTTCGGCTTTAATTGCTCTTAACCCTTCTGTTCCGTCCGAAGCTGTTCCTGACAGAATGACGCCGATAGCTTTATTCTTTTTTTCAACCGCAAGCGATTTGAAAAAATGATCCACAGGAAGATAAAGGCCGTCAGCTTTTTCCCGTTTGTCTAAATGGAGTTTTCCGTCTGAGATCGAAAGATATTTATCGGGAGGAATTATGTAGAGAGTATTTTTCTTAATTTTAATTTCTTGTGTCACCTGGTGAACAGGCATATTTGTATGCCGGGTTAAAATTTCAGACAAACGGCTTTCGTGGCTGGGTTCAAGATGCTGTATTAAAACAAATGCCATCCCCGTATCGTCTGACAACTTTTCGAGAAGCTGGATGAATGCTTCAAGTCCGCCTGCTGAAGCTCCTATACCCACAACGGCCAACGTTTCTTCCGTTTTCCTTTTTGCGGAATTCGGAGAATATTTAACCTGATCATTCCCGGAAGACATTTGACCCTCACAAAATAGTTATGGTTCTGCAAAGCATACAAAGGATATAAAATATAATTCCATTTTGAGACAAAGTAAATATTATCAGCAGTTATTTTAATGGATAAGAATAAGTGTGAGGAGTGAACAAATTCAGTAATAATTTTCACCGTCGACTGACCGATAGATTTGCCGCCTAATTTATATCTCATCCGTTAAAATCCGGTAATATTTTTCAGATTCGTGATGTGACAGCCGACAGTCAATTAATTTCCATCATCAGCGGCACTCTAACTTCGCGGCAATTTCTTTACTTTCACTAAAAAGAATAACAGACATGAAAATAATCGTAATAGGAACTTCCGCCGGCGGGATCGATGCACTGAGCACTATATGTGAAAAGCTTCCCTCAGACTTTGCCATACCTGTTTTTATTGTCTGGCACATTTCTCCTGAAAGCATGAATTATTTTCCGCAGATGCTTGCAAAAAAAACAAAGCTGCGTGTTCAAAGTGCGATTGATAATCAGGCGATAAAACCCGGTTACATATACACTGCTCCTCCGAATAATCACGTCTTGATAGAAGACAGTAAGATGAGAGTTGTGTACGGACCAAAAGAGAATCGCTTCCGCCCCGCAATTGATCCTTTATTCAGATCGGCTGCCTACGCATTCGGATCCGATTCTATCGGCATACTCCTTTCGGGAATGCTGAATGACGGGACTTCGGGTTTATGGTCAATTAAAGACAGGGGAGGGGTTACAATAGTTCAGGATCCCAAAGAAGCCCAATTCCCCGATATGCCATTAAATGCTCTCCACAACGTGAGCATTGATTATAAGATATCAATTGAGAAAATGGGAAATCTTCTGGTTAAACTCGCGGCAGACCACACTGTTAATAATAATTCTAATGACAGACCTGAAAAAATGAAGATAGAGATCAAAATGGTATCAGATGGAAATGTCCTCGATACAGATGTAAAGCAGATAGGTGAACTGTCTGAATTTACCTGTCCCGAATGTCATGGATCTTTGTGGCAGATTAAAGAGGGGAATATCATCAGGTTCCGATGCAGGACAGGGCACGCATATTCTGCCAGCGCCTTGCTGGAAGAACTTTCGGTTGTCATAGAAAAACGGATCTGGTCAGTAATAAAAGGACTTGAGGAACACACTTCACTGGTAAAATATCTTACAGAACACCTCCATAGTGCTGAAGAAAAACAAGGACTGAATCTTTATCTGAGACAAGCTGAACAATCACAGCGATATGCTAATCTTCTGCGCAGATTTTTGACTGAAGATATAATTGATAAACTTGAAATTGATTCCCTGACAAATAATTGATTCCGGATTCCGGTTTAATCCAGATAAGATTATTCTCTGGTTTCAGCAGCAGAATAACTAAAATGTTTTCAACCTGATTCTGCCGTTCCATTCCCCCGATGCCCCTTTCCACCTGTATACCTTTTTACCAATTCAAGTAGTTCCGCCTTATCAAAAGGTTTCTGCAGATATGAACAGTTAGGGAGCGTCCTTGCTATTTTTTCAACCTTAGATTTTGAAGATCCCGTTATTATAATAATTGGTGTGCCATTATTCCGGCTGATCTCCCTCAGTATTTTCTCATTAGATATATTACTGAGGAATAAATCCGCAATTATCAGATCAGGGTTTTCTGTTTTGTAACGCTCAAGTAATTCTTTTTCCGAAATTGCAATAACTGACTTAAGATCAATGCTTTTGAGGATATTTTTTATATCGAGAGAAATTATTCCGTCATTCTCAGCTATCAGAACGGTTCTTTTTAACATATCTATTTGCCCTATTTGAATAAAAAAAACCGGACTCATAAATTGTTTGTGAGATAAAATATATACTATGAATAAAATTGTCAATAGTTAAGGTCTCTCAATTAAAAAAATAACAATTCCGTAACCTGCCGTCTTAAAAATACTTACCGGGGGATTGCAATTCCTGCAAGGGGTTTCGTCCCGGACTCAACTTTTGAGGAGTGAGCAGGCAACCGCAGGGGCAGGCACGCCACTGTGATAACCAAACTTGTTTATAGACATTTAATCGGTTAGCTTTTACAAAAAAATAAGGCCGGGTATGCTGGGAATACTGATAGCTGATGATGAGAGTATAGTAGCTTTTGATATAAAGCGCACGCTGAGGAGTTTTGGATTCGATAAGATTATTGTTGCCCGGAACGGAAGTGAAGCAGTAGAAAAAACCAGGACAGGTAATCCTGATCTGATTATTATGGATATTATGATGGGTCATGATATGAATGGGATTGATGCTGCCAGGGTTATAAATAATCAGGGGAAAAAGAAACCTATAATCTTTGTTACGGCTTCTACAGATGAAAAAACTTTAAGCGAAGCACAGGAGACCAATCCTATTGAAATTATCAGGAAACCTTTTTCTGAGTATCAGCTTAAAGACGCGATACTAAAAGCCGTCACAAAATTCTATCGGGGCACACTCAACCCGGATATTTGATATTTATCGTATTCAGGCAATTTCCCCTTTTGTGTTATTCCTCAATCATTTCGCTAATGCTTTGTATTTACTGACACAATGAAATATCTCACATTTTTTATTTTTGTATTCAACAAAAAGTCCAGGTGATTAAAATGTTTGATTCAAAAATTGTGCTGCGGTATGTACCAATATTTTCTGAACTTAATGATGAGATCCTGTCTAAGATCCAGGGGACCGGTGTTGTAAGAGATTATAAAAAAGATATGACGATACTCAACCAGTCATATGAAGGAACAGGCTTGTTCATTATAACCAGCGGAAAAGTAAAGGTCACTGAAAATGATTCCATCGGGGGAGAGATAATTCTGGAGATGCTCGGTGAGCATGATTATTTTGGTGAGATGTCGCTTATCGATAACAAAAATCCATCAGCCAACGTGGTTGCAATGGAAGATTCGGAAATGTTCTTCCTTAGCCGTGAGGAGTTTCTCAAATTGCTGAAAGAAAATCCGAATATCGCTATAGCACTCCTCGAGGAAATGACAAGGAGACTGAGGATGACAGGCTCTAAGATCAAATCATTATCAATTTCCAATGCCGAGGGACGAATTGCGGCTGCCATCTTACAGATAGCCGAGAATTCCGGAATTATACACCAGGGTACTGTTCAGGTTACACTCCCTTATCAGCATGATATTGCAAATTTAGCGGGAACTTCCAGGGAAACTGTCTCAAGAGTGCTTCATTCACTTCAGAAAAAAGGAATCATTGAATTTGATGGTTCGAAAATAAAAATTCCTGATTATAATAGCTTTAGGAGGAGTTATAGTTAGGAGAGTTAGTCGCCTGGAGGGATTCACACAGATTAGCACAGATTACGGAATTAGTGAATTGCCGAATTTACAAATTGAGCAGATTAAAGAATCAGCGGAACTAATAAAAGATTACCGGATTTGCGTATCAGGGGAATGAATAAGGGATTTTACGGATTAACGAATTATCGGAATGATTGTCGAACTTGTGAATTCGTTAAATTCAATAATTAATTCGCTCAACCAGTCTGCCGGAAGGCAGGTCCGACAATCCGTCAATTCGTAAAATTCTCACTACACCGCTCGTCGTCCTGAGAATAAATTAACCAGCAGTATTATCACAGCTACAACCAACAGTATATGGATAAAACCTCCCAATGTATAGGAGGTTACTAAACCGACCAGCCAAAGGACTAGTAGGATCACAAAGATAGTCCACAACATAAATTTATCTCCCGGAATTATAATTTATTTAATGTTTTTTTAATGTCACGCGATTGAAAATATCCCTAAACTGCTCAATTACAAATTATTATAGTCACAGGAGCTTAAAGCAGCCTGCCGCGGGCACATTATCCAGGGGTTAATATGTATGAATATTGACAAACTAAAATTTTATTGGAAGGTTGTCAGGAATCATAGTAAAGGCGGGCGGGCTTTCATACCTTAATTAAAAAAGAATAAAATGGAACATTCAAAAAATATATTAGTGATTGAAGATCAGCTCCTGGTAGCACTTGATTTTGAGAATCAACTCAGATCATTTGGTTATTCTCCTGTTAATAATGCAACGAATTACAGGCAGGCAATTAAGAGAATAAATGATACGAATCCCGATTTAATCCTCCTTGATATAATTCTCAAAGACGGACCTACAGGTTTTAAGGTTGCGAAAGTTGCACAGGCTAAAAATATCCCTATAGTTTTTGTGACAGCATCCACTCAAACTTCATTCTTTAAGAAAGCGAAGGAATACCACCCTAAGGCAATTCTTCATAAGCCTGTAAACACTCAAGAACTGAAACACGCTGTAGATAAACTGTTCAACTAAAATACAGCAGAACGGCTTCTGGTTGGTTAACCATCGTGGTAAGCTGCAGAGATCCGTACAGGCACTTTTATCCGGCTGCAGGAATTTATTTAGGCAGGGGGGTAAGAATTAATACAATAAATATCGCATCTGCCTGATGAATAAATTTTATGAAGCTGAATAATCAGAAGACCGGGTTTCCTGGGATATTCCCATTTTGGAATTATTTAACAGGTCACTTACTTTTCTGATTAAGTCGTTTTCCCGGACAGGGGTTTTTACGAATGTATATTTACTGGAAGTATAAACCTTTCTGAACTGCTCCAGGTCAAGGTTTGATAAAAAAACAAATGGAATGTTCTTATTATTCCATAATTTTTCAGCAAGGTCGAAATTATTGACCGCGTTATCTTCATATAAATCAGTTATGATAAGGGAAGGGAAGTCAGCCATGGCCTGTTTAAAAAGTACCTCCTGGCTGGTAAACAGGAGGATCTTTTCAATACCGTTTCCTTTAAGCATTTTTATTATGTCGGAAGCAAGTATCGAATCGTTCAGTGCCAGGTAAATTGAATACATTTGCATTGATTAGCCCACTCAAATAATTACCGAATCAAGAAATGTTTTATTTATGGGGTAGAGAAAATAAAAAATAGCTGCATAAACAAAATATTTCATCTATATTTACTAAAATACACTTAGTTGTCACAATATCAAGATAATAATAAGTTAATAAGGGTTGAAAATGTTCAAATATTAACATTTAAGGATTAACATTAAATAACCGCTGAAAACCAATATTTCCAGTATAAAAATTATTCCCGAAAAACCAGTACAGGTGTTTATTTAAGCTTGTAATTTTGTAAACTTAAAACTTTGATATTTATATTATGATTAACATATTAGTAACGTTCCCGGTCAAAGACAGCCAGAAAAAGATTATAAAATCCACTCTAAGGGAGGAAGCAGATGTAACATTCATCCAGGACTTTAAGGAGAAAGAGATACCTGTTTTAAAGGAGGCGGATATAATTTTTGCCTGGAATCCTCCAAAAGAATTAAATTCTTTTGATCTTACTTCTCTGCAGAATCTAAAATTTATGCAGGTGCTTTCCGCAGGTTACGATCATATTAATTTTGAGAGGTATCCTCAAGGCTGCAAAATCGCAAGCAATAAAGGTGCATACGCTGATCCGATGGCTGAGCACATAATGGCACTGGTCCTTGCCCTTGCAAAGAGATTATTTATCAATCATAAAAAACTTTCAGCGGGAGAATTTAATCAGCAGCAGACAAATATTTCCATCCGGGATTCAACATTCGGCATACTCGGCTACGGAGGAATAGGCAGAGCCGCTGCAAAACTTATCCGGCCGTTCGGCTCTGAAATATACGCTATTAATTCGACGGGAATGACTTCCGATAAAGTCGATTTTATAGGGAAACTGGATGACCTGAACATTATTCTTGAAAAATCAGATATTGTAATTATCTCTCTGCCATTGATTGAAAAAACAAAAAACCTGATCGGTAAAAATGAATTAGAAAGGATGAAGCCCGGGGCAATTCTAATAAATGCCGCACGTGCACAGATCATTAATGAGGAAGCTTTGTACAATCATCTGAAAGCTCATCCGGGCTTCTACGCAGGCATAGATGCATGGTGGATAGAACCATTTTCTGAAGGTGAGTTTAGAATGGCTTATCCCTTCACCTCCTTACCAAATGTTATCGGCTCTCCCCATAATTCGGCATTGGTTCCCGGCTCTCTTATGGAAGGAATAAAAAGTGCAGTGGAAAATATTAACCTTTTCATTGAAGGTAAGCAGCCGCGGCATATCGTAAACAATTCTTAACTGTGAATCAATCAGACAATTTGATTTCGTCCCGGCTGATGCAAAGGTTTTAACCTTATAACCACCGCAGAATTCCTGTTGAGATAAATCAATTCATTTCACGCCCTTAGACTAAAACACAAAAAATCATAAACGATAAAGTTAATTTGCCATTAGAATTAATAATTAAGAACAGAGGATTATTATGCCAGGTACAAAGGCTCGTCCAAATAAATTTCCTCAGCAGCAGCAGGAACAGCCAGGTAAAGAGCACAAAATGCATCCGCGTCCCGAAGTGATCAGGCCCGGGTACAAAGGGAGTGAAAAATTAAAAGATAAAGTTGCTATTATTACAGGAGGAGATTCTGGAATCGGCAGGTCTGTGGCTGTTCATTATGCCAGAGAAGGAGCTGATGTTGCAGTAATATACCTCAGTGAAGATAAAGATGCGGAAGAGACAAAATCAATGGTAGAGAAAGAGGGAAGAGCATGCCTGATTATTAAAGGCGATGTAGGCGACCAGGAATTTTGTTATGAATGTATCGATCAAATTTATAAGAAGTTCGGCAGGATTAATATACTGGTTAATAATGCAGGGGAACAGCATCCTCATAAAGGTCTGGATGAAATAGATCTGAGACTTATGGTAAGAACATTCAGAACAAATATTTTTGCAATGTTCTATATGTCCAAAGCCGTTCTGAAATATCTAAGCTCCGGGGACTCAATTATTAATTCCACAAGTGTTACAAGCTACAGGGGCAGTGATCACTTAATCGACTATTCTTCAACAAAGGGAGCTATAACCTCTTTTACCAGATCACTTGGTAAAAATCTTTCTTCACAGAATATCAGGGTAAACGCCGTGGCGCCCGGCCCGATCTGGACTCCCTTGATTCCCTCAACATTCGATGATGTAACGGAATTCGGTTCTGATACTCCACTTGGAAGGGCAGGACAACCCAGTGAAGTGGGTCCGGCTTATGTATTCCTTGCATCAGAGGATGCTTCTTATATAACGAGCCAGGTTATTCATGTTAACGGAGGCGATTTTACTAATTCGTAGCTGTTTGCACTGCAGCTAAGCTCAGTCGCGAATTTCTTTTGAATATTTTTTCAGTATTCTTAATACAGCTTCTTCAGTTCGATCTGAACCGCTTCTGATTTTATAACCGGCACTCATTGCTTTTGCAAGGTACCCGTCCATCCACGCGTCTATTATATAGGGATGGATATAATATTCTCTGCAGACTGCAGGAGTGTTATTCAATTCAGCGGCAGTTTGTTTAACCACATCAGAGATCAGCTTTTTATTTTTGTTTTCATTATCGCTCGGAAGCACTCTGCTGAGATTCTCTGCTGTAATTACAGTTGCTCCCCACGTTCTAAAATCCTTTGCAGTAAAATCTTTTTCAACTATACTATTAAGGTATTCATTAACATCTGCGGACTCTACCCGCCGGGGATTGCCGTCCTCATCTATGTATTGAAACAGATTCTGCCCCGGAAGTTCCTGGCAGCTTGATACTATACCGGCAAGGGTTCTGTCTTTAAGATCAAGTTCAAATGGTTTACCGCTCTTACCATTGAAGTGAAAGTAAATGGTTATTCCTTTTATATGTATATGTTTATCCTTCAAAGTGGTCAGACCATAAGATTTATTCTGTTCGGCATAAATTTCATTTCCAACCCTGATCAATGTCTCTTCAAGCAGCCTTATAATAACAGCCAGTACTTTGTTCCTAAGCAATGACTTTTTTCGCAAATCCTTTTTGACCTGCTTCCTAATTTCCGGCAGAGCTTCCCCGAATTCAATTAACCTGTTGAATTTAGTGACACTCCTGAATTCCTCCCATTTTTCGTGATAGATATACTGCTTTCTTCCTTTTTTATCCCATCCTGTTGCCTGTATATGTCCTTTTTTATCCGAACAAATTAATACGTTTTTCCATGCAGGAGGAATTACAAGTGATTTAAACCTTTCCTTCAGTTTTTCATCAGTTACATTCCTATCTTTTTCATCGAGGTATTGAAACCCTTTTCCCTTTTTTCTTCTTTTAAAACAAAGATCATCTTCCTCAGTATACCTGAGATTGTAATCTTCTAAGGTTTGCTTAACGCTATCAGTCAATTATAAACCTGTAAAATATAATTAAGATACTATCCCCGGAAACTTTCAATTGGTTTACAACCCGTACTGCAATCATCGAGCGTCAGCTTCTTTTATCCAGGCAACCGGGCTCACAAAACTTTCTTCTCAAATACATTCTCCATTTCTGTCTTCCTGCCGTACTTATCAGCAATCTCTTTAAGTCTGTGCGGGACATCCGACTGAATTCCATCGACCCCCAATTTAACCAGGCATTCAAGTTCCTCATATTTATTAACCGTGGCTGCAACAAGTCTTTCAATCTTATGGTCAGGATGTTTTCTGTTGAAAAGCGACTTAAGCCGGGCGTCATATTTCATAATTCTCCGGTACGTAGTCCAGTTAGCTATTGTTACTTTTCTCGGCCTTAATCCCACTGCCACCTTCGTCTTATATTTAATCGCTTTCCTGATTGAACTGTACTGCTGAGGAATAAGGATAAGCCCAGCCCTTGGTTCTATATCAAGACTAAATGAAAGGCCAGGGTACCTCTCGTGCAGCATTCTGAAGACCTTTCGCTGATCAGTCTCCATCACAATTTCAAAAGGGGGAGCAAATTTATCAATAAGCCTTTTTATTTCATCAACAATAGGAATTGCATATTCCATTTCTTCTTCCGGCGTCTTGATATCAAGGAATATATACTTCACTTTATTCTGTTCGATGCACCATTCAAAGAATTCGCTGAGTTTTGGTTTTACAGGATAAACAACGCTTCCCACACCGTGTCTTTCTTTATAGGTAAACTGTTCCCTGAATTCCTGCATAGTCAATTCATTTATTTTTTTTCTATACCTGCTGCCTAATGCCGGGGGATGAGGTTTGTATTTTACGAAAGGCTCAAACCCGCCCTCGCGCAGCAGTGCTTTTGTCGAATCGGGGTTCCAGTCGTGCCATAGCACCACCTCATTGTCTTTGGTGAGACAGATATCAACCTCAAGAGAATTTGCACCATCATTCAATGCCCGTTCAAATGAAGAAAAAGTATTTTCCGGTTCAAATGTGGGAGAACCGCGGTGACCTGTTACAAGGAACAATTCATTATTGTTTTGATAAGTTTTTTTCAGACTACATTTACTGAAAAATTCTTCAATCCATTTTTTTATTAAAATAATATTACCAGGCAAGTTTGATCCTCATTTTTATTAAGAATTTAATTATTTTTATTTTTATGAGAAGTGAGATAGAGTAGAACTATGTCAATAAAAAGGAAACAGGTGAGAGATAAATCAAACAAGGATTTTTTTGACAGAGTTTACTCTGTGGTAAAACGAATACCTTACGGGAAAGTAACAACCTACGGACACATTGCAGAGGTATGCGGAATAAAATCAGCG